>JADMIO011011053.1_pt1 | contig 119404 bp, 105 predicted proteins | sample 8958161 | NCBI WGS metagenome assembly JADMIO01 (sample SAMN16585339, study PRJNA669376) | soil metagenome | isolation source: Crop rotation soil | place: USA: Cullars Rotation, Alabama | collected 2011 | reverse complement strand
GAAAGGTTTCGAAAGACAAGATAATGGAAGTTCATCATTTAAATCAGTCATGGATTTTCCTTCTTCCCGTCAACCATATGAGATAGACATGAAAAAACCAATTGAAATCAAGACACTTAATAACGATCAAAAAATTTTACCAATTATAGAAAAAATATTACTAGATTCATATGCGCCGCCTTGTGTCATTATCGATGATAAAGAAAATCTCGTATATATTTATGGAAGATTAGGGAAATATTTAGAATTCACATCAGGCGAGGCAAAGCTGCAAATATTAGATATGGTCAGAACCGAACTTAAAGCCAAATTATCATCTGCTATTAATAAAGCCCAATTACAGCATCGAGAATTTGTATTCAACGGCATACAGTTAAAAGATGGAAAAGATTTTAAATACATTAACCTTAAAGTAAAGCCCATTTCAGATATTGATGCTAAAGGAAGAAAATTATTATTAGTTATTTTTGAGGATGTACTGCCTGTGGAGATAATTGAAGCGGGTACAAAAAAGCATGGAAGAAAAGGGGATTTAGATAAAAAATTTGCGGAGCTTGAGCGAGAATTAAAATATACCAAAGAAAATCTACAGACAACCATTGAAGAATTAGAAACATCAAATGAAGAGTTGAAATCAAGCAACGAAGAGTTGCAAAGTACCAACGAAGAGTTGCAAAGCACTAATGAAGAAATAGAAACATCAAAAGAAGAATTACAATCACTGAATGAAGAATTAACTACAGTAAATACGGAATTAGAAAGCCGTATTGAGCAGTTATCCAGTGCCAATGATGATATTAAAAATCTTCTAGACAATACTGAAATTGCCACCATCTTTTTGGATAAAGATTTATGTATTAAAAGATTTACTCCTAAAGCTACGGAAATAATTAATTTAATCCCTACAGATGTGGGGCGCCCAATTAGTCATATTGTTTCAAATTTACAATATGACAAATTAGTCGAAGACGCGCGTTTAGTGCTCAGGTCATTAGAATCAAAAACAACGGAAGTGTTGGATAAAAGCAATCATTGGCATGTAATTAGAATCATTCCGTATCGCACGGTAACTAACATGATTGATGGAGTGGTAATTACCTTCTTGAATATTCAATCACAGAAACAAGCTGAAGGTGATTTACTAAAAAATCAAGGTGATTTAAATATATCCCTGCAGATGAATATTAGTCTGCTAAATTTGGTTGAATACCCCGCATTAATGCTAGATTTTAATGGTGTAATAGTAGGCGCTAATAATGAATTTTTAAAAAAATTCAAATTAACCAACGATATTCTAGGGCATCAAATATATAAATCCAAATTAAATTGGGATAGAGATAAAATAAAAACATTAATTGATACTTTTTCTAGTCATGCAGTAAAAAATGATGAGACGATTTCAACAACATTCGCTGATTTTGCATTTCAAGTCAAACAGATCTCTCCAAAAATTTTACTACTTGGGCTGAAATAAGTGTATGCCTCATCAATATAGGGAATTATGTTTGTTAAAGGATAAATTACTTTCTTTAGACATTAAATATAATCAAATTTATGATTTTTTTACTTTACCCTTTTTTACATTAAATACCGAATTCTTCATTAACAAAATTAATATCCAAGGTGCTCATTTTCTTCATTTAAATCGTAAAATTGCATTAAAAAGAAATTTTTTAAGTTTCATGCCCATTGACCAACATTTGGCTTTTAAGCAGCATGTTTCTTCTATTTATGAATCTAAAGTAAATAAAAGTTTCGTGACTGAATTGATAATTAAAAAAAGTATTCGCGCGATTGTAAATTTGCATTGTGTATATCTTTCTGCAGATAAGATATTAATCGTTGCGATTGATATCACCAAGGAAAAATATCTAGAACTAAATAATATTGAATCTCATAAAAAATTATTTTTATTTGAAAATCTATTTCAGGGTTCTGCAGATGCAATGGCGGCGCTGGATGCCAATTTATATTTCATCACAATGAATAAAGCCTTCATGGATTCTTTTTCTAAAATATTTGCTGCCCGCGTAGCTGTAAACACTAATCTATTACTTGTTCTTGCGGATTTCCCTGATCTAAAAGATCAAATTTTGAATGCTTATACCAAGGCTATGCTGGGGGAAAAGAATGAAGTAATTTTAGAAAATAATACTAGGAAGATTGATGCCTATTACTGCTACGAACTTTTTTTTGATCCACTACTTGATGAAAAAAAAGAAAAGGAATTTGGCGTAATATTAACTATAAAAAATATTTCTGAACATAGACAAAAACAACGCAAACGGCTCGGGCAGCATGCGATCGTTGCTCATGCAGATAAAAAAACTGCGATTATTGAAATGGCAACCGCATTGGCTCATGAAATTAACCAACCCTTAGCTGCTATCAATATTTATAGCCATAGCTGTCTGCAAAATTTTAAAAAACAGCCTAATCCAGATGAGAAAATACTTTATGCTTTAGAGCAAATTCTTGGATTATCGAAGCATGCTGGAGATATATTGCATCGAATGAAGAACTTTATGCGATATGGAGAGTTATGCGTCGAAGAAACAGATTTGAATCTATTAATCAAGAATTCTATGTTATTTCTTGAACATCAAAAAAATGATTTAAATTTTAATATTGAATTAAATTTAATTGAACCAATTCCATTAATTTATCTCGATAAAGTAAAAATAACTCAAGTAATTTTAAATCTTGCGCAAAATAGTATAGAAGCGTTTAATAAGTTAGATCCTTCGTTGTTGAAGATTTCAATCGAGTCAGAATTGCGAGACAATTTTATTGAAATTAATTTCAAAGATAATGGTCCTGGGATACCTGCAGAAGTTTGCAATAAAATTATGCAGTCGTATTTTAGCACCAAAGAAAGTACTGGTTTAGGTTTACATATTTGCCGGAATCTTATTCAAGCGCATGGTGGTAAGTTGGATATTTTAAAGTCTACAAATGGCGCGCACATTTCTTTTACTTTACCTTTAGTAATTTCTTCCGCAGTGATAGGTTTATAACATGAAGACTAGAGTGGTTATTGTTGATGACAATTTATCTTTTTGCCAATCAATGTCTTTTATGTTTGAAATATTGACTGATTATAAGGTCCTTGTTTACAACAATGCTGTCGATTTTCTGACGGATTATACTTTAGATTGGAAAGGATTTGTTTTAATTGATTTACTGATGCCAACACTCAGTGGCTTAGCTCTTATCGAGAAGCTTAAAAAGTTAAATTCAAAGCTTTATATTATTGCTATTAGTGGTCATGCGGATACATCAATTATAAATAATGTGCTGCAAAAGGGTGCCGATGATTTTTTATTAAAACCCTTCGATGTTAGCAAATTTTTAGAAAAAATTTCTTCCGTTGCTATTTGATTTGTGTGGGTTACTAAAAATTTTTTAGTTCTCCGTGCATAATTCCAAAAAAAAGTATAATCTTGAATATTTCGTGGAAGAACACTATGTGTTTCTCAGCGCTATCCAGTTTTAGTTTGGGCTCCTTACTTATTCCCATTGGTGCTTATAGCGCTGTTTCCGCCTATAAGAAAAATCGCAATTTTCTGTTACTAGCATTCATTCCGATTATGTTTGGTATTCAGCAGGTTTTAGAAGGAATGGTTTGGGTGCACTTGCAATCAGATCATATCGCTATGGCTTATGCTTTTGCCTATGCCTATTTATTTTTTGCTTTTGCTTTTTGGCCAGCCTACGTACCCTTTTGTGCTTATTTAATTGAAGAAGATGTCACGGTCCAAAAAATATTAAAGTTTTTTATGGTCGCAGGGCCAGTTTTAGCTGCAGCATTTTATGGCCCCATTATTTTGGGATTCATTTCATTTAAAGTGGGCATTGTTGATCATATTATTTTTTATGATGTATATCAGTCTGACACTTTAATGTGGGCATATACGATTTGTTATGGAATTATTGTTATTTTTCCGCTGCTAATTTCATCGGTATTGAAAGTTAAAATCTATGGATTGATAGCGCTAACATCATTGTTAATTGCTTATTGGTTTTATTTCTATCAATTTACATCGGTATGGTGTTTCTTTTCCGCGATTTTGTCATTTTATATTATTTATATAATTTATAAGTTGAGAGTTAAGAAACAATAGCTCGGACCAAGCTTCGCATAGTTTTGAACATTAAAGGCAACCCTTACATGTCGCTTCTTGAGTTGATTGGTAAGATGGTTAAAAATGTTGGCCTAAAAAGAAGGTGGGATGAATAACGCATATGTCATCATGGGGATTGCCGCTGGTGTGTTATCTATATTGGGTTATATTCCTTATATCATTAGCATGTGGCGCGGCCAAACGAAGCCAAATAAAGCAACTTGGTTTATATGGACAATAGTTGGCGGCTTATTGGCTTTTTCCTATATTGCAGAAGGTGATCAAAACTCAATTTGGCTGCCGCTCTCCTATTTTGTCGGTCCATTTATTATAGCGATTTTATCCTTGCGTTATGGTTATACCAAATGGTCCAGGCTTGACACTTTTTGTATCATGGCGGCGCTCATAAGTATTATTCCTTGGATGTTATCTGATAATGCTAAGCTGACGTTATTAATTAATATAATGATTGATGCAGCAGGCGCTATTCCTACACTTATTAAAACCTATTACAAATCAGAATCAGAAGATTTTTCCGCGTGGGCTATCTTTTTTGCTGCAAATACCATTCAGCTTTTTGCGATTAAAACATGGAATATCGCTTCTCTTTATCCAATCTATTTAGTTTTATTGGCCAGCACTATTACATTGTTCATTGTGAGAGATAAAATCAAAAATAACTACTTGCCAAACAGTAAATAATTTCATAAGCGTTGCTAAGTGCAAATAAAATTAATCATATCAATTATCGCTGCTAACCTCTGTTCCAGTGCATAATTAGAAAAAATAAGTATAATCTTTCTTCATGGAAGAAATGGAAATGAGGTGGTGGTCATGTTAGCAAGAAAAGGCAGTTCATCTTTATTTAATTCTTTTGATTCAGAGCTTTCACTAGGTCAATTAATCATATCTGATCCAAACAAATTTATGCGCGTATTATTAGCGCGGACTGATTGGAATTCATTAGAAACAGCGAGACAACTGGATACCATTGATCCTTTAAACTTTACGTCAGAGCTTTTTAATATCGGTGAACTTGTTCCTTTCGCGGGACACTCATTAGGCCCTGTATTTCAACCTGTGGTAGATAACATAGAAAAAACGGCTGAATTGCAAGTTAAGCTGCATGAAGGCCATTTTCCAGCTTCGCATCCAGAAGGTCAAGCAAACGGTCATTGGTTTGATTGTGATAGGCATAAACCTAGTTTAGACGCGGTACAACAATTAATAGGATTTGCCGACGACAGAGAATTCATCTTTACCTCGAGTGGATTATCACAAAATTTTGGCATGCTAATGGACACGTTTTTTCGTCCAGGCAAAAATGATTGGGATAATGGTAAAACCAAAATTGTCATGCTAGACACTGAATTTTTTTCCGATCAAGCTGAAGCAGTGTCAGTGTTAAAGCGAGCAATACAAACTGCTGAAGGATTTGAGTGCTTTGCAGGTCGTGTAAAACCAGAACCGGAAAGTCAAATCATAAAAATTAAACCCGATGAAAAAGGGTTATTTAATACTGAGCAAATTATTCGTGTCATTAAGGAAAATGCCGGACAAATCCAAATGATTTGCTTGTCTGATACGGTATTCAGCACAGGACAGCGGCTAGAATTAACTAAAATATTTGCGGCACTTGAGGATGTGATAAAACAAAACAAAATTATAGTTGGTCTTGATTTGGCGCACACGATTGGTAATAGGACTATTGATCTTAAATCATTACCGGTTACTTTCGCAGTTGGCTGTGGTTATAAACACTTAAGTGGTTTTGCAGGTAGTTCATTTGGTATTTATGTGAATCTTAAAGCGGATCTTAAAAGATATCCTCCGCTGCAAGGCTGGAAAGCGGCAGACTCCAGCAAAGTTTTTCCTACCATTAACCATTACGATGCCAGTATTATGGCGCAGGCAGGAGCGGTGGCGTTTAGGACTAGTAATCCACCGCCAGTTGCTTTAATTCCCGTGCAATCATTTTTAACCTACTTCAATCAAATCGGGTTTGATAAGTGCATTAACAAATCGGAATGTTTAACGCGATATTTACTTGAGCAATTAAAACTTAATTTAGGTAGTCAGTTAGATTTTATTACACCTGAAGATCCAGGCCAGCGCGGTGCAATGCTAGTGTTTCGTGTAAAAGGCTTGACTAATGTAAAATCAATTGAAGAATTATTAAAAATCGGTGAACCTGATTATGGTAATTATGAAATAGATGTAAGACCGCCTAATAATATTCGTCTTACTGCCCATTATGGCTATACCAAGTTTGAACAAATAAATAAAATGGTGCAAAAGCTTACTTTAGCTGTAAATTTGGCGCTGCAGAGTGAAAAGAAAGTCGAGGCTAAGTATTAAAAATGAAATTTATTCTAAATTCTTTATGTGTTTTTCTTTTGCTTATTTCTTCAAGTGTTTTTGCTCAAGAGCTTGCAATTACCATGGATAATCCAAACATTAAGCAAACGCCAAAGCTAAGTCCTTATGCGAGAGATAAAGCGATTTTAGACACGTTAAATAAAAATCATTTGCAAGCGGTGTTATTTGCGCAGGGCTCTCAAGTTGATAGCAAGCTAGGTCAAGAATTACTTAAACGTTGGAATCAAGCCGGCCATATTCTAGGAAATCACACGTATTCGCATTGGAATATTTCGCAAGTATCAGAACCTGAATACGAGGGGGATACTTTAAGAAATGAAAAACTATTGCAATCCTATTCTCAATTTCGAAAAATATTTCGATTCCCTTTTTTGAAAGAGGGCGAAAGTTTAGAAAAGCGTGATAATTTCAGAAAATTTTTACATGATAATAATTATTTAATAGGTAGTGTCACTATCGATGCATCTGATTGGTATATCAGCGATAGGCTTGAAAAGCGATTAGCAGATAATCCCTCTGCTGATATTAATCCTTATAAACGCTATTATCTTGAGCATATGTGGAATAGGGCTCAGTACTACGATAAGTTAGCGCGAGAAGTATTAGGGAGAAGCCCCAAGCACACGTTATTAGTGCATCATAACTTATTGAATGCCTTGTTTCTCGATGATTTGATCCAACTGTTTAAACAAAAAGGCTGGAAAGTGATTAATGCAAATGATGCGTTTAATGACCCTGTTTTTAAGAAACTGCCAAACACAATTCCAGCTGGGGAAAGTTTGATTTGGGCGCTTGCTAAAGAAACCGGCAGATATGACAATGCGTTACGTTATCCCGGTGAAGATGAAAGCTATGAAAAAGAAAAAATGGATAGATTGGGATTGTAACGAATTAAATATTAGAAATTAATTATTAAGTTTGCGGCAGCTACACATTATCGACATAATCTTGAAAAACATCCTGGCTCTTCATCATTTCTTTTAGCGGTATCTAAGCCGGCATGTAAGAAAATCTGGCGAGTTATATCGCGGGCAGTATCATGTTCTAATAAATTTTGTAATGGTGCAGCCTTTGGATTTTTATTTGGATCAGCTTTTTCAGCTGCTAAAAACGAGAATCTAATGCTATTCAGAATGCGCTTCGCCCTATTACTTTCATTTTTAGAGTCTGCAAATTTCTCAACTGCTGTGCTAATAAGAGTATCATTATTAATATCAATTTTTACATCAGCTGCTTCTTTAAGAAGAGTGTTTTTTTGCGGATCAGGTAATTCAGCAATGGTGTGTTTTGGTTTAATTTTGGAAAAATATCTATAAAGCAAGGCCGCAACTATTGCTAAAGCGATTATGCCAATAATAGTTCCTATGACAATACCCACGCGGCTGTCTGACCACCATTTCGGGCCAAAATAATATCCGGGTTCGCGCCAATTCTGTTTAGCGAGACACTCACTAGCTGCTTTCGTGGCGCAATCGTATCCGCCATTCAATATGGATTTCCATTCACACATGTTTTTGATGGGGAATTTATCGGCGCAAGTGTATGTGGTGCCGGGTATTCTGCCTGTATAATTAGATAAGGTTGGTAAATAGGTATTACAAATATCAGCGGCAATTTTTCCACAATGGCCTGCTGGTGTTGTTAAATATTCTGCGAAATGACAAACATCAGAGAGCGGCAATAATTGTCCGCAAGTCACATCAGTGAGCGGCGGTATGCCGGAACAATACGCAGCTTCAGCTAAAGTCGTATTTAAATATTGACCGACCACGCTAGCTAAATTACTTGTACCGGCAAATTCTTGGCACATGTCCTTAGCTTTCCAAAAACATTCATGCGCATAGCCTAAAATGGAATGCACATCGCAATAGTCAACAACTGGGAAGAGTTGGCGGCAAGAATACCCAACGCCTTGAATAGCCGTGTCGTATAATTTAACAAGTGTTTGCGGTGAACAAAGATTTTTCGCGGTTTCAGTGCATATAAAGCTATCAGTCATTGTGTAATTAGTAAAATCACAAATATCAGTCAGGGGATATAATTGACCGCACGTAGATTGCAAACCTTTAATGGCATATTTGCCGTAATTAATTAAATAATCAGGAGGTGTTTGTGCTGGTTCAACATCGGGTAACCGTGAAAAACGATACATTCCATAAGCAACTGCTCCAAGTGAGCCAAGCACAGCGCTAACTAACAGCGGTCGCGGCGCGTGTTTCATTCGCTCTAAGCATAGCATTTGTTTTAATAATGAGTAGTTATCTTCAATCGACTTTTGCTCCCGTACCAGTTGATTAAGAGCGTCGTAATCTAACGTTACCTCAACGGGCAGCGTTTGTTCATCTTCTTTCTGTGCATTTTCGGTGTAGTTTTTGCGGCTGATGGGTTCTAGCAGGGGCAGGTTTTCTTCATTTTGGTCTTCGGCGTTAGCTTCACCCAGGCTTGTGACGCGCTGCATATATACCCCTCGATTTTAGTTGCGCGGAGTATATAGAGTGAAAACTTGTTCGTCAAAATAAAATATTTAGATTGATTGATAATCAGAAATGTAATAAAAACACGCAAAACTATGGGGGGTTCATGAAATTTCACAAGGTGATTTTTTTATTCATTTGTTTTTGTACCCCGGCATTTGCGGCAACACCTATTGAGCTTGCACAAAAAACTCCCGATATTCTGCGCACACTTTCACCTGTATCTTATTCACAAGCGGGTAATATTGAATTTAAAGAGATCCGCCGTATGTCGGATTTTAATCAAATTTTGCATATTCGTTTTCAGCAAACTTATAAAGGTTACGATATTTTGGGCGCAGATGCTTATCTGCATATTCCAAAAGGCGATAAAAATAAGTCGTCATTGATACAGCTTATCCAATCTGCATCACCTGATACAACGATGAATGGTGTTATCTATAATCATTTAGATCAGGAATTATCAACAGTTTCACCTGCTATTTTTACTAGCGAGCAACGCCAGAAAGCCGCTGCGTATGTTATGCAGCAAAATGAAAATAAAAATTCGCAAATTGAAAATTCCAATATCGAATTAAAAATTTATATGGATAAAAAAAATAATGCGCATTGGGTTTATCAAATAACTCAGCCCGATGAGAATTCTTATTTAATCGATGCGGAATCTTTTAAAATTTATGCCAAATCTCCAGAGGTAATGTCTGCTCAATTTGCATCACGCTCATCACGGTTAAATGCATCTACCAACAATCAAGAATTAGTTAGTGCCGGCGGCTTTGGCGGCAATCTAGAAATTAGCAAACTTAGTTATGATGGGTATTTCTTACAAAAATTTGAAGTGACGCGCAAAAGTTCAATTTGTTACATGGAGAATACTACAACTTCCGTAAGTTATTTTGATCCAGGCGAAGTAATTAGTTTCCCGTGCGAAAAACCTAATGCTAGTCACAATAATTTATTTTGGTCTGAAAATTTAGGCATGGTGAATGGTGGTTATTCACCTGTCAACGATGCTATGTATGCTGGTAGCGTCATTAGTAAAATGTATAAAACATGGTATGGCATTGATAATCCAACAGGTTCGTTTGATGGCAGGATAAATATTCGCATTTTGCCGGGTTGGGATGATATCCGATTTAGAGCAGATCTTAATAACATTGTCACGTTAGGCGATGGTAGGGTCAATGGTGGCAATTCTCACGCTAAAGTTTATCCCTTGACCACGCTAGACGCTGTTGGCGCAATGGTTGCAAAAGGTTTTACGTATAATCATGCGCAATTTCCTTATTGGGATGGTGGTGAAAGCATAGGCATAGACCAGGCTTTTGCAGTGATGGGTGGTGAAGCAGTTAAATATTTTGTTAATGGGTCAAATGATTGGAAATCTGAAGCAGGTATTTATAAGAATAACCCCCAAAAAGCAGCTCATTATCTTGCTGATCCAACTAAAGCTTGTGAGTCAAAATTTGCTTGTCATGTAGATCATATAAAAAATTATAAAGGTTATGGCCCTTATCAATGCGGTATATATGAAAAAGCATTTTATCTGATGGCTACTTCTCCAGGTTGGAATACCAAAAAAGTGTTTGATGTGTTAGTCAAAGCAAACATGAATTACTGGACTAGCAATACAAATTTTCATATGGGCGCATGCGGAATTCTCAAAGCCACCATAGATTATGGATATGATGTCAGCGCAGTGGGTCGGGCATTCGAAAAAGTAGGCATAGCTACGAGCGGATGTTTCTAATTAAAAAGGTGATAGTCATGAAAAGCAAATGCAATAAACTTGTTTTGACACTATTTATTATTCTTAATACATCCGCGATTTCAGCAGCCAAAGAGAATAATTACGCAGCACCATTTGCTTTATCAGCGAATCAACAATTAGTATTTGCCGGCGGCTATGGTGGAAACCAAGGAATTGGGAAGCTCAGTTATGATGGATATTTCTTGCCAAAGTTTGCAGTGACACGTGAAGAAAACACTTGTTACATGGAAAATACGAAGTTGTTCGTAAGATATTATTATTCGTGGAACTCTAAAATTAGTTTCCCTTGTGAATCTCCGGATCCTAAACATAATAATTTATATTGGTCAGAAAACTTAGGTGCAATAAATGGCGGATATTCACCTGTCAATGACCTTATGTATGCAGGCACTATTATCAAGGACATGTATCAAAACTGGTACGGGATAGATAATCCAACAGGAACAGATGATGGAAGATTGCATATTCTTATTTCAGAGAGATGGGATGGGGCGATATTCAGGGATGATTTGAGGAGTATTCTATTAGGTGATGGAAATTTTGGAGGTGTGGGGTATTATGTTTATCCTCTAACTACATTAGGTATTGTGGGTGAGGTTGCTGCTCGAGGATTTACTTACGCACATGGACAATTAGGCGACGCATCGGGTGAACATGAAGGTATAGAGCAAGCTTTTGCTTTAATGGGTGGTGAGGCAGCCAAATTTTTTGCTACGGGCACAAACGATTGGAGCACGGATATTGGTACATTTAAAAAAGATCCCAAGAAAGCAAGGCATTACTTCTATAACCCAACTAAAGCTTGTGAAAACAGCTGGGCGTGTCATAAAGATCATGTGAAAAAAGATAAAGGTGACACAGCGTATCGCTGCGGCGTTTATGAAAAAGCTTTTTATTTGCTTGCTACTTCTCCGGGTTGGAATACTAAAAGAGTATTTGATGTATTAGTCAGAGCCAACATGAAATATTGGAATAGAGATACAAATTTCATTACAGGTGCATGCGGCATTATCAAGGCTACTAAGGAATATGCTGCAACAGATCTTCGCTATAATTTTAGTGATGTGAAAGCAGCTTTTGATAGAGTTGGTGTTGATACTAGTAAGTGTTTGTAGTTGGAGATACTGAGTTAACTAATTGTGGTTTATCCATTATAATCCAACTCTATAGGAATTTTTACTTCAGGGTGAAGCTTATGCGGGATATACGTTCTTCGTGGATTAAAATCATTTTATTTTGGATTTTCGTATTCATTTTTATTTACGTATTTTTTATCTGCATAGGCCCTGGATGTCGTATTCTCAGAAATGGATTTTTGAATTTTTTTCATGGATGAGAGAAATTCGAATTAAAAAATTAGCTATAAATATTAGGTCTATAAAGTGCCGCAGCTAAACTTTCTTATATAAGTGTACAAAAATACACCATCTATCATATAATGATCAGCACACTAGAAAAGAAATAAACGAAGCTGCTTATTCATGCGTAGATCATTGATCTCATTAGTTAAATCTGAACAAACATTGTTTGGCGCGCGGCAAGATAATCCGCTATTCGCTACAGAAGTCCACCTATGTCCGAATGTGGAAGATAATTCTCTTTATCGCGGAGAGCGTAATAGCCAGCCTTTATTTGCTGCGCCTACAATATTGTTTGGAATACCTGCGCGTCATTTACCGGAAACTGTAACGGGTGCTGATGTTGTAAACCATAAACATGGCGCTGTTTTTGTATCTACTGCGGTTAGTAAAGCAGAAGCGGATTTATGGGCAGGTAAGCAAGGCGTTGTCATTGAAATTAGACCGCAATTGATGCGCCATTTTATCTTTGATGCAGATACCAGTTATTTCAATGCAACAGGTAAGCCGTATCCAGAATATGAAAATGAAATTGTTACTTTATTTGTCCCGTATCAATTAATAAAATCGTTTCATTTGCAAGAAGGTAAATCGAGGATTGCTAACCCTTTTTATATTCCGCTGCAAAACTGCGATGCACAAGCTAAAATATTTTCAGCAATTTACAATGCTAATATGCAATTTCATAGATTGTGGCGTGCAGGTAATCATCAAGCCGCGACTGAAGTGTTAGACAAATTAATGACGGATTATCAAAAAATTTATAAACAGTATAGTCAGCTTTCGCTAGCTCAATCGCTGGAAAGTTTGATCGGATCGCATCCAAAATATGGCAAGGAATTATTGGCGGCAAATCCAGCACTAGAAACTTCACTAAAAAAATCAATCAATGAATGGTTGTTTAGCGCACCGCTAGCATTGCTTGAGCAGCATCATTACTCACAAGATACGGTAAAAAAACTAGCTTTAACTAAATGTTAGCCCCAAATTCTTATAGCACAATCCGTGCAGCGCGTAATTCCATTCTGGATTTCGGTGATGAAAGCGGATTTCTTTTCATCACTTAACTGCCGACTATAATTTATAATATGGTCTTCGAGTTCCAATTTTTTTCCTCAAATTAAAACCCTAAGGTATTCAATAACTTTTCGTACACTACGATAATTTCCAAACTAAATAATGACGACTAAGGTTTTCCATATAGCGATGAACTCTATATATGTAAGTCATTACACACAAATTTTTATAAGGTCAAAAACTGCCTTTTAATAATAAATATCCTGAAAATGCTATAATTAATAGGGTAATAAGTGGAGGATAATTTTATGGGAAAATATATCATTGCTTGGTTACTAGGAGTCCCTTTCGGTCTCTTAGTGCTTATCTATGTAATATCGCATCTCTTTTCATAAGGAGATTTTTATGAATACGCAAAATCCACACACAATTGCTGATAACTGCGGCCACCACAGAAGATCAGTTTCGTGGTCGGCAATTTTTATTGGTGCACTCTATGGCATTGGTATCAGTTTTCTTTTTAATTTGTTTGCTGTAGGAATCGGATTGTCCGCTTTTACAACGACTACACCACAAACATTAGCTGTAGGCGGCATCATTGGTCTAATCATAATTTCTATTGTATCGATGGGTACTCTCGGATGGATTGCCGGCTTTATAGGTGCAACTAGAAGTTTGTGTTTTCATGATAAAATGCAGTGCAACTATGGGTGTATTTATGGATTTACTGCTTGGTGTCTCGCATTAGTGTTAGGTATGTTGTTAGCGATGCCGGCATCACAATTTGTGAAGCAATCTGTGCATGCTCTCAATCCAACAATACAAGTTCACCGTATGTATACGCAATCTAAGGACTATCCCGAAAAGAATGATGTTAATCAAACAAGTCAAGCAACAAGTCTGACCGCAAATGCAAATGGAGCTATCGCAACCAATGCAACGACAGATGCAGATGCGCGAAAAATATTAATAACAACAACATTCATTACATTTGTAATGTTTTTTATTGGTGCAATCTCTGCGTCTATTGGAGGACATATGGGATATGCATTTTATAGTAATAAAGAAGATATTCCTTAGTGCTTAATATGTATATGGGAAGAGTATACTCAAAGTCTAACTTAGCTCCTTATTGTTTAATTTTAATCAATTTTATTGGCGTAACGTTTGCAATTTACCGGCACACAATACGGATGCTTCGTCATTTATGCTGGTTGAGAATAAGCTTAAATCAATAACGGTTGAAAGTGGCATCGCAGCTGTTGTTGTAACTCCGTTATCTTCAAATGATGTTACAGTAAATTTCTGGAGAGTTTCTTCTTTTAAAACCTTGAGAATCGGTTGTGAGGCTAATGTTTGATTAGCAATACTCATTGATCTTGCGCGAGAAGAATCGTTATACTTTTGCACACTTAACTCTTGAGTAATTATGCGCATCACTTGTTGACCGTCAAATATTGCATCATTGCCGCCATGACCTTGATAGAAATCTGGAGTTCTTCGAGTATCGCCCACTAAAATAACTGTATGGCCATTAACTTCAAAAGCGGATTTATTTGCTTCTATAAAATCAAGTTCGAATGCCGCATATTTCAGTTTATCTTTTTCATTTCCACTTTTAGTGCTTTTTGTCATTGAAATTTCCCATTCTGTTTCTTCAAAAACTCCAGCAATACAATGCTTTAAAAACTTAATTCCTACGTCTTTGCTTTTTTTGAATTGTTCAAATTGTTCATCTGACACATTCATTACGATGCAAACTTTTAATTTAGTTTGATCGTCGTTTTCGGTTAATTTGGATTGATGATAAATAAGGCCGCAATTATTCTTGTGAATAACTCCTGCTAGGAAATTGATAGGATTTTTAATGGGCTCGCCGTTTTTCGATTCGATAGTGAAATATCCCATGACGTGTTTTTTCTCAGGCCTATATGCAACCGGGTGATATTCGATATGCGGCTTTAATAAATTTGCGGTTTGATGCTTGGCCCCATCTGCTAAAACTAAATTTGTGAAACAAACTTTTTCTTTTCGTGTTGAATCGTTAACATTTGCCGTTAGCAAATACCCTTCATTTAAATTAATTTCTGAAACCATAGATTCATATCGAAACGTGCAGTATTTGCGATCTATTCTACGTAATAAATAATGTTGAATATCTTTAATGCTAACATGCCCTGGATTGTTTAAGGGTGGAAGTAAAATTTTATCTGCAGTTATATTATCATCTGGACATGGAAGTGATCTTAAGTACTGCATATTCTGCGGATCGAGGAAAATTAATTGTGGACGTATCGCAGCGTATTGTTCTGGGCGGGATTCAATGACTAAAACAGTCTTGCAAGCTTTTGCAGCTTCATAGGCAGCTGTTAAGCCGCCAAGTCCTGCACCGACAATGACAACGTCATATTTTTTAAATTCTGATTGTGGTTCTAATGAGGCCGACGAAATTTTATCGCAATTATTTTTAATAAATGCAGTCGATGAAACTTGAGTTTCAACTTGTTTTCGCGGGTCCACGGTACTATCCTCGTTTGAGAATTACTAAAAATTATTTAAGGCATGAAGCCACAACATAAGCTCCTAAAGCGAGACCCGCTGCAATCACTGGAGCGCATTTAGCAAAAAACCCACACCAATTACTATTATTTTTTATGGTCGCTTTAGTAATAAGAGGTCTAAGGGTATCTGTCGCATCAGTAGATGTGATTTTGACTGCGGTTGTCTGCGTGCTTCTGTGTCTTGTTTGCTCAATGGAACGTATTGGATGCCTACTGAAAAATGGGCATGTTCCTATCCCATATATTGAGTCTTGGCCGTGAGTTCTTAATGGATGCGGAGATTCCATTTGTAAATATTCAGCATCATTTGCAGTGACAGCTTTTATGCTGGGTTTGGGTATTGAATGGATAGGAGGAAGAGCATCAGTTAGCATAAGTTGGTGATGCAAGTTGGGTGCAATACGTCCAATGACAGGAATTATACCTGCATTAATTCCACGTGAACCTTGTTGCAGCGTGGATGTGGTTTTTAGATTTTGTAAAGTTTTACCAATATTATAAAGTTTCAATAAAGCAGCATCTTTTGCTTTTTCTGTGACAGTTGCTGGTTTGTCTGCCTGATATAATTCATCAGCAATGGTAATTAAATCATTGAAACCTAATTCTTTTCTTAATAATTTGACAATAGCTTCACATTCAGGGATTTGTAATCCTAAAATAAAACCAAATTTATTTCTCTCGGATATTGATCTACTCATTCTGATGATTTGTTCGTATAAATCATTATTGGGTATGATCTCTTGTAATGCCAAAGCATTAGGATGTTCATCACCATATTCCACAGCATCTCTAATTAATTGTTCCAGAATCATTTGTTCAGCGACTAATATACCTGTCGAAAGTAGTGCTGCCACATGTTTAGGATTAGTTAGGTCGGGAGCTTGTAATTCACCATGTACACGAACATCAATTAGATCGCCGTCAGGTGGTGTAATTGGATTGTCATCTGTTTTTAGGATAAGACTTCCATCGGGTTTCTTGATATCAAATGAATAAGCAAAGGCTTTTATTGTATTGTGAGATACGTTAAATGAATGTGTAAATCGAGGTGCAGGACGTTCACTGTATGGTTGGCTAACCATTAATGGCTGCACCATTTCAGTAATCAAGTGGCCTGTTAACAAATCCTCAGTGACGTCGGTTTCTTGAGTCTTTTTTTGAATAAGTTTATAAGCAGTTTGGATAGAACTTCCAATTAATGCTAATGGATTAAATTGATAGTTTTCTTCTAATACGCGCATGACATCATCAAGTAAATTTAGCGTTCGATTTTGAGTAAATTGAACATCGTCAGTTTTGGCGCGGTGATGTTCAAATAATAAATGATATTCCTCTGGTGTTAATTTGTGGCTGCCACCTTTTGCGGTTCGGATGATACGCAGTAAATCTTCTGTATATAACGGATCGACTAATTGTGATTGTTCACCGCAATGCAGTGCCCAGCCAATAGGTGCAGCCACATTCTCGGAAGTAACAACGAATCCATTATCTTGTTTAGTAATTTTATGTTCGGGATCCATTGATATGTCTATAGCAGAAAATGTATCAGTATTTAGCGTAAATCCAGAGCGAGTTTTAATAATGATTTTTCCATTCATAAAATCAACTTTACTAAATAAACCTTTCTCAAGATCTTGAGTGATAGTTTTATATTCTGTTTCAGAAATATTATTTGGATGACAAACATATAGAAAACCTTGGCTAGTCAGTTGATAGGGCAAACCCAGACCTAAGCTCCAAATTGGAGTGTGAATCGCATCCCATAAATGCTCTTCACCGCCTAAATGCAGTAAATTTTTATTTTTTTGTGGTTGTGTGCGTTCATTCAAAACTTTACCTATTCCAAGAGTATAATGAGCCATCATTTCTAATTTTTTTGTTGCACGATGTGTGTCTGAAGCTTCGGTTTGCAATAAAAACACGTCTGACTCATTTTTTCCTTCACTGGGCTTTGAAGTAGGGTTTGTTGCGTAATTTGTTTCAGTTATGCTTTGTAATAATGCAGCGCGTTGTGATTGTGTTTGTTGAATACGAATAGCAATAGCACCAATATTTTTAAACCCTTTCTGCAATTGGTCGGTTAATGTTTCGGGACCCTGAGTAAATTGTCCTGCTTTTTCACCTGAATATTGTAAGACTATGCCGCGCAGCATATGGAAGTTCCTCGTTTATTTTATATTAATAATAATCATTAATCTTTGCATGAAAACCTTAAATAATTCTGAAATCATAGGTAAATAATTTGAAAGTTAATATCACTTTCCTCTATAACCTGCACCGACAATGACAGCGTCATATTTTTTAATTCAGCTTGTGATTCTAATGACGGCGAAATAATTTCATCGCATTCATTTTTTATAAAAGCGCTCGATGAAACTTGAGTTTCAATTTTTTTTTCGTGTGTCCACGCTACCATCCTCGGTTTGAGTATGATATCAGGTGTTCATTAAATGAACATTAAATGGCTTTAATATGTAATTATTTGATTTTATGAACTAATTAATGGATTTTAGGGTTCAAAGCCCTCTTTAATGGTGGGTTACCTTCTATAAGAAAATGAGTATGATGTTCATTGTCAAAAAATGAGATTAACTTATGAGTCTTGAGTCTAAAAAAACAAGCATAGCCCATATACCAAAACACTGTGCAACCATTCTAGGTGTTATAGCTGCAATCGTAATTTTTTTACTGGGTACAAAAGCAATATTAAATTCTGCTAGTTCAACTGCTGCCATCGGTTTTATTATTCTCCCTTTTTATGCGGTTATTGTGCTTGTAATTTTTGCATTTATTGGATTTTGGGTGGGGGTAATTGCGCAGGGTGTATTGGATAGAAATTTCCGTTATAAGCCGCGTTTTTTTTTAGGCATTATCATAATTATTCCTGTCATGTTTTATTTCGCATCCTATGGATCAGAACTTTTCATTACTTATCGGGAAGTTAATCGCATTACTCACATGAATACGCAAGAATTAAACCAGGCTTATTTAAGTCGACCTCAACATTCACTCTATGGCTATGATATTTATATTCTTGCGGCAATTGCGCAAAATCCAAATACTGGCAGCGACCTGCTCAACAACATAGCGCATCTTGATGACCCGCGCTTAAATGACCGGTTGGGATCTATGTTGATGGATTTAACTAAGAAAAATCGTAAAGGATTGGCTGTCATGCGGCTCGTTGTGCATAATCCAAATGTCAGTTTAGATACCCTTGTTTATTTGACAAATTCTAACAACTATAATGTTTTAGGTGATCTCGCTTCAAATCCAAAATTACCAGTTAATGAATTACGTAAACTTTATGAAAGAGCAAGGACAAGCGGTGAAGGATACTTGATTGATTGGGATCTCGCTTATAATCCTAATACGCCGCAAGATATTTTGCGCGAACTCGCAAAAAAAATTAAACCTGATGCCGCGTTTGATCCGATTGATAGCGCATTAAAAAATAACCCAAGCACGCCAGAAGATGTTAGAGCTTTGTTAAAACAATAAGGACACAATTAAATCCATATAAATCTGATGCCATGGGGATTAAATCAAATAGCTTTATTTATTCTTTAACACCCATTGAAACAATTTGCTTGCTCATGATAGTTTCTTATCATCTTTAAGAGGGTTTTTCGCATGGAACGAGCAGTACAACGAATTGTTTTAATCACAGCCGGCGCCCAAGGTATAGGTCGAGCGTTAAGCCAAGCATTTACTGCAATCGGGGATACGGTTTATTTTGTTGATAACGATACAGGTGCGGGCAATGAGCTTGCCAACAAACTAAAAGGTTCCACATTTCTGGAATGTGATGTTGCTAATCAAGATCAAATAAAAAGTACTGTATCGCAAATTATTGCAAAGCATAAACGCATTGATGTATTGGTAAATAACGCTGGAGTCAGTAGTAATAAAGATTTTTTGAGTGATGATGCGATCGCTTCATTTGACAAAGCCATTAATATAAATTTGCGCGGATCTTTTTTGTTTGCACATTACGCAGCAAAACATATGGAAAATGCTGCGATTATAAATATTGCCTCAACTCGAGCATTGCAAAGTGAAGCAAACACAGAAGGTTATAGTGCAAGCAAAGGCGGGATATTGGCACTCACGCATGCAATGGCAATCTCGTTAGCCGCCAAAAAAATCAGAGTCAATGCGGTGTTGCCAGGCTGGATCGATGTACAGCATTATCAATCAACCGAAGCTAAAAAATCGGCCTCTGGACATGCAAAGCCTTATCACATTACGCAAAAAGATCATGAACAACATCCTGTGGGGCGTGTCGGCTTGCCTGATGATATTGCCAATATGGTGTTATTTCTTGCGGACAATCATTTATCTGGTTTTATCACCGGACAAAATTTTGTCGTTGATGGCGGCATGACCAAAAAAATGATTTATGCGTAAGCGTGTTATTAGGCACCCGAGTTTACTTTTAATGTCATTTTGAGTTAGCTGTTGTAATAACAATATGATTTATTATGTAAAACACGAATTAAAAATCTTTTATTTTGAACTACAATTAACAATATAAGCATTAAATCTAAGTAAATTAATAAGTATTTGAAAATAAAACGAGGTAGCTTTGTCATGAGAGAATCTAGAGGCCTATCTGAAGACCAAGAAGATAAAAACAAAGGTGAAACAGTTTATTCTGTTATCAATGAATTTAATAAAGAAAACCCAAAAGATGCGGTTAATTTCATCCATGGTGGCTCATCTGCTCCATTTGCTTTTATGGGGCAGTCTGTGCTTGTCAAGCGCCGCGTTAGAAAGCCTAAAGCTAAGTCCGAAGAGCAGGCTACTAAAGCAGTTATTCCGAATGCGCTGATTCCTACGGGGATTTTACGTAAACGTTATGGTGCTTATCCTGTCAGTGGTGAGCTTGATATAGGTGCGTTTGCAGGTGGTGTAAGAAGACAAGGCGTCAATTACAGTTCCATATCCGGCCTCACACCGGAAGATTCGGATAATATCTACACATGTCTTAATTATGCTGAAAATTATACGCAACCATTATCTGATCCCGCTGTATTTCATGAAAATATTATAAAACTTATTAGAGGCATGGCCCCTGCCAATTATGTTCGAACCTTAAAGCAATTGATGATGCATGTTACTAATTTAATGTTGATGGATCCAAATGCCAAGCAATTCGCCGACAAATACATAAAGCTGCTCAAAAACGAATATTATAATTTGCAGCAAAGAAAATTCTCTGGCGATCAAAATTTAGAAAAAGTCGATGAATTATTTCCAAAATATTTAAAAAGAATTCAATCTCTTCTTACAGGTGAATATATTCCATTTAATCCAGATGCTGCATTTCATTCTATTCTACAAACACAGTTTCCGGTTCTATACTGCGCGCAAACCTATGCAAAACATTTTAGTCATGGAACTAAAGGTGAGGTTATACATAAAGATGAATTACCTCTTGAATCAGTGAAACTGGTGTTTACGCCAAATCAGCATGCAAATGAGCTGCGAAAATTATTAGAATTGCGCGGCTTAAAACATATTCGAGTAATGGGTTATGACGCAGCAAAAATTGATCAAAGAATGGTTGAGCGTAAATTGACAGAGGATGAAAATCAATTCGCTGATAAATTATTAAATGCTAGAACAATAAATGAATTAAAGGAAATATTTGAAGAATTTAGTAAATTTAAAATAACGAATACGAAGATATATATAAATGTTATTAAAAAATATTTCGAGCTTTATCTAAATGGTGATGACCATGCTTTAGGGATGGCAAAATACGTAATAAATCAGAGTCCAAAATATATGGCAGAAGTATCAATCATGCCTTATGGGGATATTTATTATAATCTTAGAGAAAAAATGCAAGCTGATCCCGATTATTTAAAGGCAGCAGCGTCCGCATTTCCATTTGATTTAAAGCGATTAGAGCAAGTTAACACGTTAAAGTTATTGATGGATACGCGCGCACTTAATTTGCCGGAACAATTTTGGGACTATAGTGTCAGATTAACATCAGAAGCAATGTCAGGTATCCGTTCCTATTCTGAAGTGAATGAATTAAAACAATTAACTTCATTATATAAATTGTTAATGGCAGATTTAAATGACATTGATTTGCCGATTACGATCCGAAAAAATATTGAAGAAAGAGTATCGTTTATAAAAAATATTTTTATCAATCGTGGTTTTGGATTTGTAGAGGGTGCTGTCTACTCCAATGTCCTTAATAATGAACGAATGTATTTAATTTCTGAATTGAAAGAAACGGATTTATTCAAAGCTGTTTGGTCTAGATTAGAAGTCCGATTAAATCAGTTAAAGTTAAAACAAGTGTTAGATATGCTAATTAACCACGACTATGTAATCCCTGAAAAATTAAAACAACAGCAATCAGGCAAGGTTTATCCAATGGCCGCTGCCAATTGTGTAAAATTATTGAAAAATCTTCATATATCTAAGGATGGGAGTATCTCAAATGAAGATTATGATGCGGCTATTAAAGAAATTCATAAATTATTAGGAAGCCAGATCGACAAGAAATTTACTGTTTTTGGCGGCACATTAGATTCTGAAACGGCTGAATTTTATAAATCAATTTTAGAAATTATACCTGTCGTAGAGAGGCAGCCTAAATTAGCTCCAAGGAAAAAGAAATAAGGAGAAGTGTGATGATTAATAAAATACTGTTGTACTCATTAATTTTATTTTTGTTTGGGTTACAAAACACTTATGCACAAGATACGGGGGATAATTTAATGAAGTGCGTTGGTAATACTGGAAGCATTACAGTAAATGTAATTTATGATAAAAATGCATCTACACTAGAAGTTAATGGCGTCAAATCTAAGGCTACAGTATCCGATAATGTTTTGGTAACCCAGAAATATGTTTCTGCTAGGGGCATATATGTATACAGTACATTAGATTTGAGCTCCCTTAAGATGACTCAAAGCGATGCTGCAACTGGTAACCCTATTGCGAGCGCGACTTTAACCTGCGATAACTAAAAATGCTTTGAATGCTCTGGGTTGTATTGCTAGGTGGTGCAGAATTTGTATGTGATTTTGCTATTTTTCTATCTTTCTAATTCCACTTTTGAAATATTCGCAATTTCCAGAGCTAAATCCGGCGAATCACCATCGGTTAAAGACCAAGCTGCTGATAAAGCGGAATAGGCTAAAATCCATTTCAAGAGTCTTAAGCGTTCTAGGCCCGCTGCTTCTGCAACAATAGTCGCTTGTCTTGCCAATCGGCCGAATTTTGTTGCAACATCCCAGTCTGGGTTGCAGAAAATATTTGCATAGTCAAAACCACGCTCTCCAACAAGCCCTTTGGGGTCAATTGCAATCCAACCCTGTGTTCCCGAATCTAGAATATTTTGGTGATGGATGTCGCCATGTAAAACCCGAGTATCTTGCGGATTGTTTAGCAGCTCAACGGCTATATTGTTGCAATGAGTAAAAATTCCTCCATATTCTGCAGCGGCAGAATGCAGGGAGCTAAACCAAGTGGTTAAAGGTACTAGTGTTGTTGGTGGTAATTTATTATTTTTAGTATGTAATTTGGCTGTGACTTCACAAATAATCTTGCTTGCTTCATCATCAAGCCCTGTTTTGGTCATGGTTACCAATGATTGTTTTCCAATCGCACGTTCCATTAATAAGGCATCACCCTCATGTTTAAAAATACGTGCTGCTCCCTCTCCACTCCACCACACCATTAATGCAGCGCCAGCTCGCTCCTCATCTGAGAGTGCGATCTTTAACATTGCACTAGACCCATTATAGAAAACAGGTAATAAGCGGCTGGTATTTGTAATGATGGGGTCACCATCCTGAGTTAGGCGCCATTGGTTAAGGTAGTGATTGAAAATATTTATGTCGTCATTCATAAGCACTATATTTTACGTTAGATGTTTTACTAAATCCCGATTCAAACCATATTCCAGCGGCAGGTATTTTGAAACGATAATTAAAGAGATTGCAGCACAAAACATAATGTAATATGCAATCATCAAATTATTATTAAAATACTGAATCATCCAAGTATTGATGAAGGGTGAAAATCCACCTACAAGAGCCATGCAAATATTGTAAGCCATGGAAATCCCAGTATAACGCCCTTTACCAGGAAACATTTCAACAATGACTGCAGGTGTAACCGCTTGTTCTGCACTGTAGAAAATAATGAGCGGCAATAAAACCCACCACGTCTGCACAAGTTGCAGATACCAGAAGATTGGCAGAGCACACACTAAATAACCAATGGTAGAAAAATATAAAATCTTTTTTCTGCCCAATTTATCGGACAGATGGGCAAACACAGAAACCATCAACAGAGAAAGAATAATAAAAAGAGTTTGTATTTGGTAGGCTTCATCAAGCGGCATATCTAAAAAAGTATGTAAATATGTGGAGATAAATCCCATCAAGGTGTAACTGCCGCATGCACTAATAAATAATAACAGCATCACATGCAGCATGCGTTGACGTTGATGATTAAAGACATATTTCAATGGAAAATAATTTTCGCCGATATTTTTTTGTAAATTAATATAGGTTTCAGATTCAGCGAGATCACGTCGCAACCATAAACCTAACAGCCCAAGCACACCGCCTGAAATAAACAAAATTCTCCAACCGTAGGTTGATAAATCATGAGTAGTTAACATACCGCTCATGGTTGCGCAGGCCACTACAGCAAATAAAACACCGATATTAGAACCATTATTTGTCATGCTGCTTACAAGTGCGCGATGTTTTCCCTGAGCAGTTTCTGAAAGATAAATCATGGAGCCTGCAAATTCACCGCCAATACAAAAACCCTGCATTAATCGGCAGATGATGAGCAAAATGGGGGCTGCAATACCAACATGAGAATAGGTTGGCAATAAACCAGTGAGCACAGACGAAATAGACATTAGAAATATAGTTATCTTTAAGGTGGTTGCGCGCCCAATCATGTCACCCAGGTGGCCAAGAACAATAGATCCAAAAGGTCGAATAACAAAACCTGCTGCAAATACCAGTAAGGTTGATAACAAGCTGGTGATAGCATTGCTGGCTGGAAAAAACAGTGAAGCAATCACGGGGGAGAGAAAAGCAAACAAGCTAAATTCATACCACTCGAGAACATTACCTATGATACAAGCAATAATATTACGATTTAACTGCATAAAAATTCCATGGTAAGAAAGCTGGAAATCATTCGTATTTCGTTGTGGCTTAGTTGTAATTTAAAGCTACGATACCGCGAGTTAACAAGAATGTCACACTACTTCGACAATGGTTCGTTTTAAGATAAAATACACGCAAAATTAAAAGGCGTAAGCAGGTATGAGTAAGTCAATTGCAATTATTGGAGGCGGGCCTGCGGGCTTAATGGCCGCGGAAATATTGAGCCAGCATGATGTACAAATTGATGTCTATGAAGCCATGCCTTCTCTTGGCCGCAAATTTTTGATGGCGGGAAAAAGTGGACTAAATCTAACGCATTCAGAAGACTACTCGCTTTTTGTAACTCGTTACGGCAATAAACAACACGAAATCGTGAAGCATCTTGATAACTTTACACCTAACGATCTCTTAGCTTTTACGAAAGAGCTCAATGTTAAAACCTTTGTTGGTAGTTCAGGGCGCGTTTTTCCAATAGAAATGAAAGCGAGTCCCATGCTGCGAGCCTGGATACATAGACTAAAAAGTCGGGGTGTAACATTTCATTTACGTCATCGTTGGTCTGGTTGGGATGATCAACTATGGGTTTTTGAAACACCTGCAGGAATTATTAAAATTAAACCTAATGCAACCATACTTGCTTTAGGCGGCGCTAGTTGGCCCAAACTTGGTTCTCAAGGTGATTGGGTTCCATGGCTTACGCAAGCTGGGATATTAGTAAAACCGTTTAGTCCAGCTAACTGTGGCTTTAACGTAAAATGGTCAACACATTTCAGTGAAAAATTTCATGGCCAGCCAATTAAATCAGTTGTTTTATCTTTCAAGGATTTTAAACAGCAAGGCGAATTTGTCATTACTAAAAAAGGGGTAGAGGGTAGTCTCATTTATTCAGCCTCAGCAAAACTAAGAGATGAATTAACATCAACAGGTCAAGCGTCGCTTACGTTAGATCTTGCGCCCGATACATCAATGGAAAAATTAACTCAAGCACTGGGGCGCCCGCGAGGATCAGCTTCACTATCTACTCATATTCGAAAAACAACAGGAATTCAGGGCGTAAAATTAGGTTTGCTATATGAATTTATTGCTAAAGAAACTTTTGAAAATCCTAATAAATTAGCTATGGCTATAAAAGCACTCCCCATTCCGCTCGTGTCGCCTACTCCGCTTGCAACTGCTATCAGCAGCGCAGGCGGAATTAGCTTTGAAGAACTTGACGATCATTTGATGCTGCGAAAAATGCCTGGTGTTTTTTGTGCTGGAGAAATGTTGGATTGGGAAGCGCCCACAGGAGGCTATTTACTTTCGGCTTGTTTTGCGTTGGGTAGAGCTGCAGGAAAAGGCGCATTACACTGGCTAGTGAGTCATCTGAATTAGTGTGAAAGAAAAATTTTCTTATCGGGGTGACAGGATTTGAACCTGCGACATCTGCCTCCCGAAGGCAGCGCTCTACCAGGCTGAGCCACACCCCGATTGGATTTAGTAATTTCTATTTACCACAAAATCACTCAATGTTTCGAGCGCTTGTGTGTATGGGTTTGCAGTAATTACTCTCAGTGCTTCTTTTGCTTTTTCAGCATGCTGTTTTGCAGTATCAGCAGTATATTTTATCGCATCCGTTGATTCAATAATTCCCAAGATGTCAGGTAATTGTTTGCTGGAGCCGGTTTTTATTGCTTCGCGTAATAAAGTTAAATCCGCGCCTTTGCTTTTACGCATAGCGTAAATCAGCGGCATGGTGGTTTTGCCTTCAGAAATATCTTGGCCAACATTCTTGCCGGTTTCTTCCGTTGATTGACTATAATCGAGCGCATCATCAATGAGTTGATAAGCAAGTCCTAACTGCAGGCCAAATTCGCGCATAGCTTCAATTTGGCTGTCGGCAGGGGTGGAAAGTATGGCTGCGAGCTGCGCGCCAATTTCGAATAATTTAGCGGTTTTACGCTGAATAACGTCGTAATAAAAAGCTTCTGTGGTATCGGGATTATTGCAGTTAGCTAATTGCAATAACTCACCTTCGGCAATATAAGGTGTTGCCTGTGCGAATATATTCAGAACGGTGTCATGTTTGAGGTCTACTACTAATTGAAACGCGCGCGAATAAAGAAAATCGCCCACTAACACGCTAGCATCATTTCCCCACACGATATTGGCAGTTTTATGACCGCGTCTGAGGGTGGAATCATCGACAACATCATCATGCAGCAAGGTGGCGGTATGGATGAGTTCAATTACCGATGCGAGCTGGATATGCTTGTGCTCTTTATGAGATAAGGCTCGCGCGCAAAGCAGCAAAACTAGGGGTCGAATACGTTTGCCGCCACAAGACATGACGTACTCAATGACGTCTTTAATCATAGGGATATTGGATTCTAGCTGAGATATGATAAAGCGGTCTGTTGACTCCAGATCGTCTTTCACCAGGCTGCGAATTGACTCTAACGGCATGCGGACATCTCATCTTTTTAGTGCGAAAATGAATCGTAGTAATCAATGGCGGTACTGTCAAGGATATTGCGCTATAATCACGCTAAAATCCTCATTAAATTAACTTATTAAGCCTAGGAGTTTATATGCCATCGTTTGATATTGTCTCAAACCTAGACAGCCATGAATTAACTAATGCGATTGATCAGGCCAATCGTGAGGTAACCACCCGGTTCGATTTTAAAGACACCAATGCCCGTGTTGAATTCAGTAAAGATATGATCACTCTTATCGCTCCTACTGATTTCCAGTTAAAACAAGTAGATGAGATTCTACGCAACAAACTCACCAAGCGCAGCGTGGATATACGTACCTTAAAATATAAAGACATCAATACTAATCTCAGTGAAGCGAAACAAGAAATCGAAGTGAAACAAGGAATAGATTCTGAAAACGCAAAAAAAATTACTAAATTAATTAAAGAATCTGGGATCAAAGTACAAGCCGCCATTCAAGGCGATCAAATACGCGTGACCGGTAAAAAACGCGATGACTTGCAAGCTGTAATGGCTATGTTGCGAACTGCAAATGTTGCTATTCCTCTGCAATACACCAATTTCCGTGATTAAACGTAGTGAGGCTTAACGAGTTTTAGTCTTTTTAAAGGGATTTTCGCTAGTTTTAAATTCAATCAGCACAGGTGTGCCAAACATATTTAATTTCTTTTGATAGAAATGCGCTAAGAATTTTCGATAACTTTCTGGCAGAGAATTCAATTGATTGCCATGAATGACAATGAGCGGCGGATTATGTCCACCGGGATGAGCGTAACGTAATTTAATGCGTCTGCCATTCACTAATGGCGGCTGATGTGTTTCCTGTGCTTGTTCAAGTAAACGCGTCAGCATGGGAGTGGATAATTTTTTAATCGCAGATTCATAAGCTTCATTCACTGAATCAAATAAATTACCGACACCAGAACCATGTAACGCTGAAATAAAATGCACGCGCGCAAAGCGCACGAAATCTAAATGTCTATCAATAGTGGCTCTTGCATGATCTCTATCTTCTTCAGTCATGCCGTCCCATTTATTGACCGCAATCACTAATGCTTTACCGCATTCGAGCACAAAACCGAGTAATTTCATATCTTGTTCAGAAACACCTAAACGTGCATCCACTACATATAAAATGACATTGGCATCTTCAATCGCTTGCAATGTTTTAACGACAGAAAATTTTTCTGGCAGCTCATCAACTTTTTTACGTTTTCTAACGCCAGCTGTATCAATTAACGTGTATTTTTTTTCAAAGCGTTCTAGTGGAATAAAAATACTATCGCGGGTTGTGCCTGGTGAATCATGCACAATAACGCGCTCTTCACCTAACATACGATTCGTGAGTGTGGATTTGCCTACATTAGGGCGTCCTACAATCGCTAATTTAATTCCCGTGCTTGCATCAGGTTGGTGGTCAGGAGATTTATTTGGTTCAGGAAAAAGAGTGATTAACAGATTATTGACACCTGTACCATGCACAGCTGCAATAGCAACAGGTTTACCTAAACCCAGTTCAAAAGCATCATTAACACTTATATTAGGATCTAAACCTTCAGTTTTATTTACCGCTAGAAAAATAGTTTTACCTAAACGGCGTAAAGTTGTGGCAATCATTCTATCTTCAGGGGTGATTCCAGCTTTACCATCGATCATGAATAAAACTTTATCGGCATCTTCTATGGCTTGTAAGGCTTGTTTGGTGATGTGCTTGCCGACTTCATCGGTTTCTTCGGTGATGCCGCCAGTATCAATGATGATGAAATGTCTTTCATTGGTTTTGACTTCACCATATTGACGGTCGCGTGTAGTCCCTGGGAATGCAGAAATAATCGCATCACGCGTGTGCGTGAGGCGATTGAATAGGGTGGATTTGCCGACGTTTGGACGGCCTACGATTGCAACAACAGGCAACATTTTTACAGTTTCTCGTCTTATCTCAATGTATATGCGGCTAGGTAGCCATTATTAGTTAGCGCGTATAATACATTATTTTCGACGATAGGTGATGCATAAATTGCTGAACCTAGTGAAGCCCGGCCAACAAACCGGCCGTCTGTCTTGCTTAACCAGTGTAAATAGCCTTGACCATCCCCAACTACCACAGTGTTACCCATAACTGCAGGAGCGCTGAGAATACGGTATTCGAGCTTGTTTTGGCGCCAGTTAACTAGGCCGCTATTGCCGCCAAATGAGTAAACATGGCCTTTGGCATCAGAGATAAAGACTGAGTCACCGTCAGCCGCCATGCCTGTGTATGAGGATATGTCATGCGTCCAAAGGGTTTGGCCTGAAGACCATTCTAAGGAAGAGATTTTGCCCTGATACGTGGCTGCGTAAATTTGGTGGTTATAAACAACAGGGTCAGCATCGATATCAATCATGCGTTGAATGGCGAAAGCGCCTTCTGGGATAGCGATGGTTTGTACCCAAGATAAACCGCCATCGGAGACCGATAATTTTGCTAAGCTGCCGTTGGCAAAACCGACAATAACGCTGTTGTCACGTATAACGGGGCTGCTTGCACCGCGTAAAATGAGATTTGGTTCTACTTGTTGGTAAGCCCAGCGTTCTTGACCGTCATCGGCTGATAAGCCTCGGGTATAGCCATCGACCGCTTTGACAACGACCACGCCATTACCGACTGCGGGGTTACCAATGACTTCGCCTGGTATCGCCGCTTTCCAGCGAACTGCGCCATTTGATTCAGCTAATGCTATGACTTCACCGTTTTGAGCGCCTACTACTACTAAACCATCGCCTGCGCCTGGACCACTAGCTAGGGTTTTACGTACATTTGCCTGCCAGAGTGTGCGGCCATTGGTTTTATTGACAGCCGTGACTGTGCCGCCGGTGCTTGCTGTATAGATTGCAGCTCCAGAAACAGCAGGATTCATGCGTAAATAATCATATCCAGTTGCGCCGGAACCTACGCTGGTAGTCCACAGGACGCGTGGAGAAACTTCAGCAGTGTAATTCGTTAAAGGTGTTGGGGCGGGGGTATTATCAGTATCAAAAAAACTACTGCAAGCAGTAAGAAATACAGCGCAAGATAGCACTGTGTAAGTTTTTATTGTTTTGGTTAAGCGCATAGTTTGGGAAACTCACAGAAGACTTTTAATTTTAATTAGTTGCCGCTAGATTGTCGTATTTCATTTGTAGCAATGGGCGAACAACTTCCGCGTTAGGTAATGAAGATAATGCTAGTTTATAAGCTTCACGCGCTTTAGCTGTTTCATGCATGGCAAGATAAGCATCGCCGCGCACTTCTTCAATTAAACCAGTGAAGTTTTTATCTTCCACTTTTTGTAATTTGTTAATCGCATCTTGTGGTTTTTGTTGGGCAAGTAATACACGCGCAAGACGTAAGCGCGCAATTTGACGCATAGCTTTAATTTTGCTGTGGTCTACTACCCAAGACAGGTGTTTTTCTGCTTCAGGGTAATCTTTTTTAATGATGGAGTCTCTTGCCAGCATGAAAGCAGCCATTTGCCCATAAGTAGTTTGCGGGTAGTGACTGAAAAGTTTTTTCGCTTGCACAAGAGTTGAGCTGGCATCATTTTGTGTGCGCATGGTCAGCATTTCATCATAGACTGCTGATGCATGGTTTAGGATTTTGGTTTGACGTTGCTGCCAATAGCGCCAGCCCGAGATAGACGCTACCGCAATTAAAACGCCAGCGATAATAACGAGGCTATATTGCTTAACCCAGTTCTTTAAAAGTTCAATCTGTTCTTGTTCAGTTAAATAGTCTGTCAAAGGATGATCCTCAAAAACTTGTCCCTCTTTAGGCTCAGTATTAAATCAGATTTTTCTACAAGAGGGAATATTATCGTTAAGATATCTGCTTGTGGGCAGCTTGCAGCAGGGTGCATAACATTATTTTGCCGCTCAAAACGCAGCAATTAACGGCCGCGGGACTGGCATCCTGCCATTTATTCGCTTAAAACAATTCTTATCCGCCCTGCTGCAAGCTGTCCACAAACAGTCAATGGAATGATGTCTAATTATTTCTTAGCAAGTTTGAGTTTTAAATATTCCGCTAACTCATCTTGGTAAAGAGTTTGCTGAGGAATATCTTCTCGCAAATTTTTTAATGAAAGCGAGTGAGTTTTAAGCTCATGCTCACCTAAAATGATCGCATATTGCGCGCCGCTCTTATCGGCTTTTTTAAATTGGTTTTTTAATGACCCGCCGCCGCAATGCAGCATTAATCTAAGGTTTGGGACTTGTGTGCGTAAATAATTAGCTGCTTTGAGTCCGGCAGCGAATGTCGCATCGCTATCAGTGATGAGATAAGCATGTAATTGGTGGTGACTGACCTTATGCTCTTCACTTTGCTGCATAAGAAGGATTGTGCGCTCCATACCAAAAGAAAATCCAATCGAAGGTGTGGGTTTCCCGCCGAGTTGTTCCACTAAGCCATCGTAACGACCGCCCGCACAAACTGTACCTTGAGCGCCTAATTTATCTGTTACCCATTCAAATACAGTTTTAGTGTAATAATCTAAACCGCGCACTAGACAAGGATTAATATCAAACGTAAGGCCCGCATGATAAAGCGTTTCTTGCAGCTTATCGAAATGATCTCTCGATTCAATATCTAAATGATCTAACAATTTGGGCGCATTTTTAATAATTTCTTTGAGCTCAGAATTTTTGCTGTCTAAAACACGCAAAGGATTTTTATGTAATCGATGCTGAGTTTCTTCATCGAGTTTGCTGATATGAGTTTTAAGATATTTAACTAAATGATTACGATAATTTTCACGTGATTTTGGGGTACCAAGCGTATTGAGTTGTAAAGTCACCATCGATTTAATGCCAAGTTTTTCTAGCATCATGGCTGACATCATAATTAATTCAGCATCAATATCGGGTCCTTGCAAACCAAATACTTCGGCAGAGAATTGATGAAATTGACGGTAGCGTCCTTTTTGCGGACGTTCATGACGGAAGAATGGGCCGTTATACCATAAGCGTTGGATTTGGTTATGCAGTAATCCATGTTCCATCGCAGCGCGTACGCAGCATGCCGTTCCTTCTGGACGCAGAGTGAGGCTGTCCCCATTGCGATCGATAAAGGTATACATTTCTTTTTCGACAATGTCAGTGACTTCACCAATTGAGCGTTTAAATAATTCGGTTTTTTCAACAATAGGAAAGCGAATTTCTTGATAACCATGTCCCGCTAATACTCTTCTGAAAATCGTTTCAGCATGTAACCAAATAGCTGTTTCAGGCGGGATAATATCATTCATTCCGCGTATAGCTTGGATCATTTCGGACACTCTTAACTCCTTACTGAACTACCGGGTTATTAGTATTATTTTGATTTGCATAATCATAGTTTACGTAAGCGGGACGATGATATTTGCGGGATTTTTTTGCTTTTTTTAATTGGCCCAAGGGTGTTGATTTATCTGTGAGGGCAAATTTAACTTCGGCTGCTTGATTAGCATAATCTTTTAATTGATAAGCCATAGCAAATAAAGCATTTAATTTTAAGTTAGCTTGAACGTAATTATCGAGATTAGGTGTTGCTAATGGTTCTATGTTTAAGTCAATTGCAAACTCAACTGGCGCTTTTTCTTGTCTAGGTACCGCAGCTGCTACAGTTGGCTTGCTTTTGCCAGCAGCGATGACTGGTGTTTTGTGTTTGCTGAATTTATGCCACAAGCTATTACCCATGCCCACTGCGGAAATCACTATAAGAACAGCAAAAAACATCATGGTTTGATGGGCGGTGATGGCTTTAGGTAATTTAAATGAAGGTAAGCTTATTTTCGGTAAAGAAAATGTTGGTAAACTAAAACGCGGCAAGCTTATTTTTGGTAAGAATGGTTTTGGCCAATGGAAGGCTTTTGTGCGCTGTTTGCGGCCTGGTGTGCGATTGAGTCTGGCACTAGCCATCTGTCTGGTTGATTTATAAGAATCGCCATATAAACGGTAGCCGATAGTTAAGGTAACTAACAGCAAAATTAAACTGGATAAGACTTGAATGCCGTACCCGCCAAGGACTAAATCTTTGGTTAACGGTTTGTCATGTCTATTGAAAATTTGCCAAGGTTTTTGCGGTACAGGTTTGACAGGCGCTGCTGTTTCAGGCTTTGGAGTAGGTTTTGTAATTTCTTCTGGTTGAACAGCGGAACTCTTAGTGTCTTGCATCTCAGGCCCTGCAGCATTTTCAGCGCGGGTAAGAGGTCCTAATACTGGGGGTTGAGTTGGCGGCTGGATAATTTCCGCAGAGCCAGGAGCTTGTACTATAGTATTTTCCGGTGCATCAGCTTGATCGGTTGCTTTTTGCGTGTGCCACCAAATACCGACTAAGCCAATCACGGTAATAGCCAGTAAGTAAGTAAATAATTGCATAAAGAAGTTGCCAAAACTGACGGGCATAGAAGAGTCAGTGGTGGCTGCAGGCCCTGATACATGCATGGGGGTTGCTGGCGCGGTTTCTTCAGCGGCTGGCTTTGGCTGCATCGCTTCCAGTGCTAATTTTACTTCATTTTCGGGTATGTTCAGCAATTTGCTATAGTTGCGTAGGTAACCGCGTACAAACGTTAGTGGTAAACCTGGATCCAAATCTCCACTTTCTAACATCGTAATTATTTTTTCTTGTAAGCGTAATTGCGCAGCTGCTTCTTTACGGTCCATTCCCATAATTTCTCGGGCGGATTTTAGGCGTGCGCCAAAAGGGGCATGTTTACGTTCTGGGAAGAGAGGGTGTAGAGTTTGGTTTATCATAGAACGTCACTATCCTTGTGTGATGTACGGTTCTCTACATTAAATTGTATGACGTTCATGAGGTCTCGCCAATGACTTTCTTCGATTGGGATTTTAAATAGCGTTCATTTCTTCGAGTACGGTCTTTTACTTGACCAACTAACTGTCCGCATGCTGCATCTATATCATCACCGCGAGTTCTGCGAATAGTCGTGTTTAAACCGGCTTTCATGAGAATATCGCGGAAGCGTAAAATAGTATCGGTATCCGAACGCTTATAATCAGTCATGGGGAAGGGGTTAAAAGGGATTAAATTCATTTTCGCTTTAACACCTTCTAAAATTTTAATGAGCTGTTTAGCATGCATAGGTGTGTCATTGACCCCGGCAAGCATGACATATTCCATGGTGATAGAGCGGCGATTGTCATCTTTGAAATATTCTTTGCAAACCGCCATTAATTCTTTGAGCGGATATTTTTTATTGAGCGGCACAATTTTATTGCGTAATTCATCATTGGGTGCGTGCAAGGATACAGCTAGGGCAACATCCGTTGCTTCACGTAATTGGTGCATAGCGGGTATTACGCCGGCAGTACTCACTGTCACACGCCGTTTTGATAAACCATAAGCAAAATCATCTAACATGAGATTCAATGCTGGCAGCACGTTATCTAGATTGAGCAAGGGTTCACCCATGCCCATTAACACCACATTAGTGATGCCGTGATCGTGTATGCCATTATTGAGAGAAAGTTTGCGTACAGCAATCCAGACTTGGCTGATAATTTCTGCGGTGGTTAAATTACGGTTGAAGCCTTGCTTGCCTGTAGAGCAAAAATCGCAATTCAATATGCAGCCAACTTGTGAAGAAATGCATAAAGTACCGCGCGTTTTTTCTGGAATAAAAACAGTTTCAATACAATTGCCATCGTTTAATCGCAGCAGCCATTTGCGCGTATCATCACTCGCTGCATTTTCATAAATGATCTGTGGAACACTAATTTCCGCAGATTCGGCGAGTTTTTGCCGGAAATCTTTGCTGATATTACTCATTAACTGAAAATCAGATACACCATTAAAGTGTATCCATTTCAATACTTGATCAGCGCGATAAGATTTTTCGCCGAGACTCACGACGTAATCTTGCATGGCTTTTCTATCTAAGCCTAGCAGGTTTATCTTGGGTGTCGGCGAAAGTTGTGTCATTTATGCAAGCTCGCTTTCAGCAACATAAGCGCAAATTTCTTCTTTTGTGAAGAAGAACGCGATTTCTTGTTTTGCTGTTTCAGCGGCATCGGAGCCATGAACAGCATTGTGATCTATGGAGTCAGCAAAATCAGCGCGAATAGTGCCGGCAGCTGCATCTTTAGGATTGGTTGCACCCATAATTTGGCGGTTCTTGAGAATAGCATTTTCACCTTCGAGTACTTGGACAAGTACGGGACCTGAGCTCATGAAGCTAACAAGCGCTTTGAAAAATGGACGTTCTTTATGAACAGCATAAAATTGTTCGGCTTGAGTTTGGGTTAAATGCATCATTTTCGCAGCAGCAACACGTAATCCGCCTTTTTCAAAGCGAGTGATAATTTCACCGATCACGTTTTTAGAAACAGCATCCGGCTTAATGATCGATAAAGTTCTTTCGATTTGCATGGTGATTTCCTCTAGTTTTATTTGTTCAGCGGGCGACGATTTTGGTAAGGCGTAACTAGTTGTTGAACGCCTAGGATGAACGTCACTCAATGATATCTTTTTAGCTGGTAGTTTAGGCTTTTATGCAGGGCTAAACCACCGGCCGGGCATTATATCTAACTTTTTATTTTTTTGCGCCAATTTTGTGCTTTAGCTATTAATTCGTTCGCATCTAAAGTGGTTAACTCGCGGTTTTTTAATAATTGTTTACCTGCTACCCAAACATCAGTGACTTGACTGCGGGGGGTGGCATAGACGATTTGTGAGATGGGATGGTAAACCGGCTGGGTTTCTAAATGGTTTAAATCGATAGCGATACAATCTGCTGATTTGCCTGCCTCTAAAGACCCGGTTAAATGGTCAATCTTCAAGGCTTTTGCCCCATTAATAGTGGCCATTTTTAACACGGTTTCAGCATTTAAAGCTTTAGGGTCATTAGCGGTAACTTTGCCTAAAAATGCTGCTGTGCGCATTTCACCAAACATATCTAAATCATTGTTACTCGCGGCACCGTCAGTACCTAATGCAACGTTGATACCTAAATCCAAAAGTTTTTGCACCGGACAAGCGCCGCTAACTAATTTCATGTTTGATTCTGGACAATGCACAATGTTGGGTTTTGTCGCAGCTAAAATTTCTAAATCAGCATCATTTACTTGCGTTAAGTGAATGCCAATTAAGCTGGGTGAAACCATATTAATTTCGTGCAAACGTGCGAGCGGACGTTTGTTGTAATTAGCATAAGATTGTTCCATTTCGGAAGGCGCTTCTTGCAAATGCATATTAATTTGTAATTTATATTGATCTGCTAATTTTTTTACGCGCTCAAGATTCTCAATTGACACGGTGTAAGTTGAATGCGGTGCAAGAGTTGGTGTCACCAATTCATGATTTTTATATTGCTCATAAAATTCTATCGCTTTGGCAAAATATTCATCCGTCGTTTTCGCCCACGCCGTTGGAACATCAATCACAGTCATGCCAATATGCGCGCGCATGCCGGCTTTAATGGCAGCATCAGCCGTAGCGCCTAAAAAGAAATACATGTCGTTAAAACAAGTGGTGCCGCCGCGAATCATTTCCGCCATCGCAAGGAGAGAGCCGTCATAAACTAATTCATGATCTACCCATTTGCCTTCCGCAGGCCAAATATAGTTATTTAGCCAATCCATCAGCTCTAAATCATCAGCAAGACCGCGAAATAAATTCATGGCTAAATGGGTATGGCTGTTAATAAAACCTGGCATGATTGCATGGGTTTTGTAATGTGCTTCATGAGTTGCTTCATAATCTTGTTTGGCTTGATCACTAGGAATGATTGCAACAATTTTTCCAGCGTGAATGGCGAGCGCATGGTTTTCTAAAACACGGTTTTTATTTTCGCAGGTGATAATCCACTGTGCGTGCAGTAGTTGGTCTATTTTTTTCATGTAATGAACCTTTCTTGTTTTGGTTTTTAAAATTTCTTATTTTAACTAATCATTGCGCTGGCACCGGCAGCCATCATGGGATTAACAATTAAAATAATTAATAATTGTAAAAGCATCATGGCGGGTATTGGAGAAATATCTATGCCGCCTATCGTTGGAACCAAGCGTTGAATCGGGCGCATGAGAGGTGCGTTAATACGATAGAGAATTAAGTTAAGCGGGGAATGAGGCTGCACCCAGCTTAAAATAGCTTGCAAAATGATTGCATAGAATAGAGTTTGTAAAAATAATTTTAACGTGTCAGCAAAAGCAATGAGTAATAAACCTATCAGTGAAAATGTGCCAGAAGAGGCGAGTGATAAAATTAAAGTAAACTTTACTAATTCAATAAGAATGATAAGTAATAGGGTGGATATTTCTATGCCGCGATAGTTGGGAATAATGCGGCGCAAGGGTCTAACCACGAAGTTGGTGCAGCGTGCTACGAATTGTGTGACAGGGTCAAAATAATTGGCGCCGGCAAATGCGAGCAACACTCTAACTACTAATATAAATAAATATAAGCTAAACACTGTGTTTATGATGAATAGCAGTGCATCATTAAGGCCGGACATGTCTCATCTCCTTTGGGTTTAACGCTCGTAAGTATGGGATTCTTCTACCACAAAATTAGCTTTCTAGGTAGTGTCCCGGAATGCACTTGCAGGGAGGGATGGACTATAATTAACCTATGAACCTGCCAAAGGATGATGAGTATGCAAGTTGAGCATAAAGATCTATCAGCGGCTGTTACTTCTAATATTATCACCAAGGAGCAAGCCGACAAATTATGGGACTATTGGACGGAAAGCAAGAAAGACACTCCTAGTTTTCGCTTCGTACATCTTCTTTATTATTTAGGCGGCATGATTGCAATTTCCGCAGTCACTATTTATGTGACTAATGCATGGGATAGATTTCAAGGCTTCCCGCTTTTATTTCTGGCTTTAGCGCTGCTCTTGTTCGGTTTATCGGTCACACATAAATTTCTTGAAAAAGATTTACGTATACCTGCAGGGATAATGGCGGCATTTAGTTTGGCGTTAATTCCTTTAATCGTATACAACATTCAATTTTTATTGGGCATGTCTCCTAATGACAAGCTTGATTATACCGACTTCCATTATTGGATAGATTGGTATTGGTATAACATGGAATTAGCCACATTGATTGTCGGCTGTATCATGTTGTATTTCTATCGTTTGCCTTTCCTAATGTTTCCAATCGCAGTCATACTTTGGTATATGAGCATGGATTTATGGCCGCTGCTTGCGAATAAGCAATATTATACTTTTGAAGATCGCGCGATATTTTCTATGTTTTTTGGCTTGTTTATTTTAGCAGCGACTATGTACATTGATTTTCAATACGACAACGATAATCAAGATGATTATTTATTTTGGTTGTATATCGTTGGTGTCGTTGTGTTTTGGGGCGGGTTATCCTGCCAAGATTCCGATAGTGAATTAAGCAAATTCTTTTACTTCTTAATTAATCTCCTCATGTTATTCACCAGTGTTTTTGTTAATCGCCGCGTGTTTGCAGTGTTTGGCGTATTAGGAATGTTGGGGTATTTAGGCCATTTAGCATTTACAGTGTTTGCTAACAGCTTAGGATTCCCCATCGTGCTGATCATGATTGGTGTGTTAATTATTCTTGCCGGTGTTTTCTATTCACGAGTTGAAAATAAAATGCGTGAAGCCATGAGGCCTTATCTTCCAGAAAAAGTGTTGAGAAGGATGAGGTAACCCAGCATCTGTTCTCATCCGCACCTTCCGAAATAAAAAAAGCACGCTCTTACGAGCATGCTTTTTTTATTTCGGAGAGGGTGGGATTCGAACCCACGTGGGAGGATGAGCTCCCCATCCGATTTCGAGTCGGCGCCGTTATGACCGCTTCGGTACCTCTCCAGAGGTTTGCGATTATACTACTTCTTTTTACCTATTCAATCCTGGCGGAGTTAGATCAACAGTCTTAGGTGATGTTGAATATTCTCTATCAGATACAGGATAGGCATTGTGAAACTCACTGGATGCCATGCCAGGTGGAATTTTTAAAGGTGGTATGGAATGTGCAGCTAAATAAGCTTTATCGCGGCTTTGGATGTAAGAGGGTCTGTGAAAATAGGAGCAACCCGTCAAGGCAATGACTAATAAAATAATTGATGTGCGTAAAACATATTTCATAATTAAACGACTCCAGCCTGTTGCATGGCTTCTTTTACATGGTGATGATACTGTTTGTCTAGTGTTAAAAGCGGCATGCGAATACCTGTTTCAATTTTACCCATAGCAGCTAATGCCCACTTGGTTGGGATGGGATTGGATTCCAAAAATAAATTCGTATGCAATAACATTAATTCTTTATTCAATTTTTCTGCTTGCGCGCGGTCATTCTTAAGTGCAGCAACACACATTTCATGCATTTTTAATGGCGCGATATTTGCGGTGACTGAAATCACGCCTTTTGCACCGTGCAGCATAAGATCTAAAGCAGTTGCATCATCGCCGCTATAAATAGCGAATGATTGATCGCAGAGTTTACTAATTTCTTGTGCGCGTTCTAATTTACCGGTCGCTTCTTTAATACCAATAATTTGTTTTATTTTGGAAAGTCTTGCAACGGTTTCTGGCAATAAATCACAACCGGTGCGGCCGGGAACATTATACAAAATGATAGGCATATCTACTTTTTCAGCGATGGTTTTGTAATGTTCATATAAACCATTTTGCGTTGGCTTATTGTAATAAGGCGTCACAATTAATAATGCATCTACGCCGGCGCGCTTTGCGCTTTCTGATAATTTGATTGTCGTGCGTGTGGAATTTGAACCCGTACCGGCGATAACAGGAATGCGTCCAGCGACTTGTTTAACGACGAGTGAGATCACTTCCAATTGTTCATCTGCATCTAATGTGGCGGATTCGCCAGTAGTGCCGGCAGCAATGATTGCGTCTGTTTTATTTTCAATATGCCATTCGACCAGGGCTTGCAGCGCTTTTTTGTCTATTGTTCCATCAGCGTGCATAGGGGTAATGATAGCAACCATACTTCCATTAAACATAGTTATCTCCCGTTACTTTATTAGGGGTTTTTATAGTCTATAGGTCATTATTTGTCTATATTTTTTTAGTAACTCTATCTATATAATGAGCGGCTTTCCAGTGCTAGGGGCGACATTCTATGAGATTGGCAGCAATTGCAGATTGGCTGTGGGGAAACAAAGCGCGTTTTCGCTTTTTATTGATTGCTACTATTCTAATGCTGTTTACATTGCTAGGCGGCCGCGAATTGTGGACCCAAGAACATAGATGGGCTGATATTATTTCCGGCATGTTTTACCGTAATGATTTTTTACATCCATATCTCGGTACTATGTCTTACTATGACAAACCTTTGCTTTCTTATTGGCTAGTTGTTTTTTTTGCCGCCCTCAATCACGAATTAACCTTATTAACTTTGCGGCTGCCATCGGCTTTTGCTGGGTTGCTTGCTGTATTTGCTATCTACCGTTTAGGCACGCAAATAAAAGATAAGCATCTAGGACTGCTCGCTGGATGGATGTTAATCACGACTTATTATTTTGTTTTTTGGTCGCGTACCAGCAGCGCAGATATGTTAAATCTCGGTGGAACTTTATTTGCCGTGTCTTGGTATATGGACAAACGTGATAATCCAAGTTTTTTTAATTACGCAGTATTTTTTACTACTTTGGCTGTAACCTCTTTATGTAAAGGATTAGTGGGCGCGATAGTTCCGTTGATTTGCGTATTTATAGATATGGTATTGAATCGTTCTTTCATGCGTCATTTACGCGTGTCCATGTTCATGGCCTTAATTCCCGCAGTAATAATTTATCTCGCGCCATTCATGATTTCCAGTTATGTAGATGGTGATTCGTATGGCGTAAATGGATTGTATTTAGTTTACCGCGAAAATATTTTGCGGTATTTCCAGCCTTTCGATCATCAAGGGTCAATTTTCACTTACTTTGTTAATCTACCAATCTATACTTTTCCTTGGGTTCTATTTTTTATCCCGGCACTCATTAATTTAAAATCACGCTGGAAAACCATGTCTACTGATATTCGCTGGCTAAATTGGGTGATGCTGGCGATATTTGTATTTTTTAGCCTGAGCGGATCCAGGCGGAATTATTATGTATTGCCTATGGTCCCTTTTGCCATTTTGCTCACGGCAGATTGGATTTTATCCGATACAAACGATTTCGCAAAAAAACGTTTGTGGGCAGCTGGTTTTGCAGCAATATTTTATACGCTGATATTTTCCAGTTTAGTGCTTTTTCCAGCAGGATATTATTCGCAGTATGGGGTGAAACGTTTTGTTGTCGAATTAAAACAACAAGCCGCAAAAATTCAACCCTGGGAAGAATGGAAAATTATTACTTTAGATGCGGAAAGTAAAAATAATTTTTATTTAGGGTTGCCTCCAGAAACTCCCAATTATCATATCAAGGGTGATATGCGTGATACTTATACGACGGAAGCGCAGATTGTCTCGGCTTTTCCGGTAATAGAAAAAAAACCTGCGGGTACTATTTTTGTAACCCGCAAACGTTACGAACCTTTGCTGCGGGCAGCTCTGACTGACTATCAATTGGTTGAGCTGCCATCGCCAAACATTCCATTTGTTAATAAGCAAGAAGAAGATGAAACCATTGCATATATTCCAAAATTTAAATAAGTATATCGTTGTTGCGATGCGGTTCATTTCCTGCGCCATGGAGGCAATTTACTATTTCATAAAATGGAATATAATGGATTGCATTATTAACTGGAATGCACACAACAGAGAAGGAACAGGCCATGACGGAAAATCTGCTGCAAAAATTAGAAGAAAAAATGATGCTGTTACTCACGGAAGTTGAAGATGCACGTCACGAAATTCAACGTTTATCCCAAGAAAATTCTCTTTTGAAAATCGAAAAAGAAAGCAATTACAAAAAGCTTTCAGATTTGCTTTCTTTGTTAGACACAGTAGGGACAACAACAGAAGCTGTTGTCACTAGCATTGCTGCGCAAGCTATGAAGCCTGTGTTGGTTCAGGGTTAATTTTTTCTACACTGCACTCAATAGTGCCGTTCATTAAACGTAAGCGTATGTCATCGCCAGGCTTCACATCGGTTGCTTGGCGTAAGACTTGCTGATCTTTCGTCGTTGCAATCGCATAACCACGCTTCAGTGTCGCTAGCGGACTGATAGCGTCCAATTTCCCAGCCGCATTAGCTAGCATGGATTGTTTGTTGGTTAATTGCGCTGTCATTTTGACTAATAGCTGCTGCTGAGAAAGCTGAATTTTAGCAGCCCATTGATTGATTGTGTGGATGGGGGTTAATCGATGCAATTTAGCGTCCGCATCTTTTACTTGGTTTTGCCGCTTATTTAATAACCGCGTTTGCAGCTGCACTAAGGTTAATTCATAAAAATCCAGCTTCTGCATTTTCTCAGTTAAGCGTCGTTTTGGGTGTTGTTGCTGCAAATGTTTTTGCATCCAGCCCAAATGTTGTTTGCTGGCATTCAGCTTATTAGTCATTTGACGTAAAATTTGAATCTCGCTGCGCGCTAATTTCTGGGATATTTCCGCGCAATCCGGAGTGAGAATTTCTGCCGCAGCTGATGGGGTTGGCGCGCGTAAATCGGCAACAAAATCTGCAATGGTAAAATCTACTTCATGTCCCACACCGCTGATGATGGGGATTTCACTTTGATAGATGGCATGCGCAACGATTTCTTCATTAAACGGCCATAAATCTTCTAGCGAGCCGCCGCCGCGTGCAACAATTAATACATCACATTCTTTGCGTTTATTCGCGGTTTGAATCGCGTTGACGATAGCGGGTGCAGCGGTCGCGCCTTGCACCAAGGTGGGATAAATGATAACTGGCACGCAGGAATAACGGCGTTTTAACACGGTTAAAATATCGCGAATAGCAGCGCCAGTGGATGAGGTAATCACGCCAATTTGTTTGGGAAATTTGGGTAATGGTTTTTTGTGTTCGGGTGAAAATAATCCTGCGGCTTCCAATTTTTTCTTTAGTAACTCATATGCGCGTTGTAATTTGCCTTCACCGCGTTCTTCCATGTGTTCAGCAACGAGTTGATATTCACCGCGCGCAGGATAAAGAGTGACTTTGGCTCTAATCAAAACGTGAGTTCCATCTTTTGGGGCAAATCCTAGATTGCGTTGGCTGCTGCGAAACATGGCGCAGCGAACTTGAGCGTTTGCATCTTTCAACGAAAAATACCAATGTCCGGAATTAGGTGCGGCAAAATTGGAAATTTCACCTTCTACCCAAACAGTGGTGAAGCTTTCTTCTAGCAGCATGCGTACCGTGTTATTAAGACGGCTGACAGAGAAAATATCTTGTTTTTCGTTTAGATTATTAATCAGCATAATTTTTCTTAATTTATTTTGGTAAGTACAACGCCAAGCCGGTCATCTTCATAAGTGAATCTGCAAGGCTTATTTTTTTCGCAAGTTAAATTAACACGATGATCTTTTTTAATGGGGAGTATTATTTGCCCATTATCATTTTTAGCTGTGATTGAGCGCATTGTATCGATAGGCGGAGAAAATTCCGCGTTATAAATATTATTTGCTTGTAATGTGGTTTCCGCGCTTAACAGGTGCATACAGCCGCCGGTTCTATGGCAGTCATGAGAATTTTTAAACGTATAAGTCCCAAACCATAATCCAGACAAAGATTGTGCGTGTGTTAATGGTGAAATAATTAAAGAAACAAAAAGTAAGTTCAGGATAAATTTTTTCATTTAGCTAGCCAATCATAAATAGTTTTTAAATGTGCAGGATCCAAAAGCGCCGGCGCATGTCCAGCATCGGGAATTTCCAACACAGTTGTGTCAGGATGAATGCTGCGCATTTTTTCAATAATGTTAGGCAGTAATAAATCTGACCGACTACCGTGTATCACCAATACTGGGCAGGTGATTTTACGCCACATCTGCCATAAATCCACATCAAATAAAGTGCCCTCTAACGCTTTTTGGGGATTGAGTAATAATTTCCAAGCGAGTTTACTTTTGGCTGGGGAATGTTTAATGCCTTGATCAAGCTTGGTGGCAAATTTTCCGGGTTCAATTTCCCGTATGCTATTTTTAGTAACCCTATCCCAATCGGATTCACTCATTTGTCCAACATCACGCAGAATATTTTTAAAATAAATCTTCGCTTCTTCAAAACTCTGAAATTGCGGGTCTTTTCCTGCGTATTGCGCTAATCGGGAAATTGCTTTAACGGGAATTTGGGGGCCAACATCATTCATCACCAAGCGTCTAATGGGCGAGTTTGGCAATGAAGCCATAATCATGCCGATTAGTCCGCCCATAGAAGTACCTATCCAGTCAACTTGAGTTACATTCATGCGGGAAATCATGGCGTTCATGTCTGCAATGTATTGCTCGTAAGTATAATGCAGCGGGTTTTTCAGCCAATCGCTATCGCCGCGGCCAACAATATCGGGACAATAAACATGTTGCTCGCGTTCGCTTAAATAGCCAGCCAGCGTATCAAAATCACGGCCGTTTCGTGTTAAACCATGCACACAGAGTATGGGAGGGCGGTTTGGGTTTTTAACTCCCCATTCGGTATAGGCTATGCGGTGAAATCCTTCTTCCGATAAGCCCAATAAATGGTCTATTTTCATGAAAAAACCCTGTTAGTTGACAAAAAAATGTGTATAATGGGTCGTTAATTTTAACCTGCAAAACTATCTATATAGTAGGGGAATTAACATGATCCGCCTAGCACAAAACGAATTAGCCTTAACGTTTGACGATGTGTTGCTTCTTCCCGGCGAATCGTCAGTCTTGCCAAAAGATGTAGACCTCAAAACACACTTAACTCGCCAAATTACGCTAAATATTCCATTGCTTTCCGCTGCTATGGATACAGTTACCGAGGCGCGTCTTGCTATTGCGCTCGCACAAGAAGGCGGCTTGGGTATTATTCATAAAAATATGCCTATTGAAGAACAGGCAGCGCATGTGCGCAAAGTCAAAAAATTCGAAAGCGGTGTGGTTAAAGATCCTATCACTATTTCACCGCAAGCAACCGTTCGTGATGTATTAGAACTTAGCCGCAAATTTAATTTTCATGCATTTCCAGTCGTTGATGCTGATCAGCAATTAGTGGGCATTGTGACTAGCCGCGATTTACGTTTTGAAACCAATCTAGATCAATCCATTGTTAACGTCATGACGCCTAAAGATCGTTTGGTTACCGTGAAAGAATCAGCGCAGCGTGACGATGTGGAAAAACTTTTACATAAACACCGCATAGAAAAAGTATTAGTCATTAATGATAATTATCAATTGCAAGGCATGATTACCGTAAAAGACATTTTAAAAGAACAAGCAAAACCTACCGCTTGTAAAGATAATCACGGTCAATTACGCGTGGGCGCCGCAGTTGGAATTGGCGCTGATACTGAAGATAGAATAGCGGCATTAATTGCTGCGGGTGTTGATGTGTTAGTGGTTGATACTGCGCATGGGCATTCCAAAAATGTAATTGATCGGGTGCGCTGGGTCAAAGCAAATTATAAAGATGTTTCTATTATCGCAGGAAATATCGCAACCGCAGATGCCGCAAAAGAATTAGCCAAAGCGGGTGCGGATGCCGTGAAAGTGGGGATTGGTCCAGGTTCCATTTGCACAACACGTATTGTTACGGGTGTTGGCATGCCGCAAATTACAGCTATTTCTAATGTGAGCGAAGCATTAAAAGGGACTGATGTTGGTATTATTGCGGATGGCGGTATTCGTTATTCAGGCGATATTTGTAAAGCATTAGTGGCCGGTGCAAGCGCTGTCATGATTGGCGGCTTATTAGCAGGTACTGAAGAAGCGCCGGGTGAAGTTGAATTATTTCACGGCCGCTCATACAAAGCCTATCGCGGCATGGGTTCATTAGGTGCGATGGCGCAGCGTCATGGTTCAAGTGACCGCTATTTCCAAGATAATTCTTCAGAAGTCGGTAAGTTAGTGCCTGAGGGTATTGAAGGCCGAGTGCCATATAAAGGAAGCATGGTGAATATCGTGAATCAACTCATGGGCGGGTTACGCTCAGGAATGGGTTACACGGGTTGTCCAGACATGAAGTCATTGCATAGCAAACCACAATTTGTGCGTGTCACGCCATCGGGTGTGCGTGAAAGTCATGTTCATGATGTACAAATCACAAAAGAAGCACCCAATTATCATGCTGACGAGAAATATTTATAACTATGGATATTCATGCTCACAAAATTTTAATTTTAGATTTTGGATCTCAATACACACAAATCATTGCTAGGCGAGTTCGCGAAATCGGCGTGTATTGTGAAATACGCGCTTATTCAATATCAGATAAAGATATTAATGAATTTGCGCCCACCGGAATTATTCTTTCCGGCGGCCCAGAAAGTGTTACTGGTTCTTTCACTCCGCGCGCACCTGAATTAGTTTTCACTTTAGGTTGTCCTGTGCTCGGTATTTGTTATGGTATGCAAACCATGGCTATACAATTAGGTGGAAGTGTAGCTTCCGGAGAAAAACGTGAATTCGGTTATGCGCAAGTTGCTTTAACTGAAACTTCTGAATTATTAAAAGGTATTGAAGATCATTTAACCGATGGCCAATCATTATTAGATGTTTGGATGAGTCACGGTGATCAAGTTAGCGGCTTACCAAAAGAATTTAAAACAATCGCCAGTACAAATAACTGTTTAATTGCCGGTATGGCAGATGAAAAACGGCATTTTTATGGCTTGCAATTTCATCCCGAAGTATCACACACACGTCAAGGCATGCGTGTATTAGAACGTTTTATTTTAACTATTTGCGGCTGCCAGCCAAATTGGACTGCCAAAAATATTATTGATGATGAAATCCATCATGTGCGTAAGCGAGTAGGTAATGATGGTGTGCTGCTGGGATTATCAGGCGGCGTAGATTCATCTGTTGCGGCAGTGTTGTTACACAAGGCCATTGGCGATCAACTCACCTGCGTGTTTGTTGATACCGGCTTATTACGTTTAAACGAAGCGGACGAAATCAAAACGGTATTTGCAAAACATTTTGGCATCAAATTAATTTGTGTGGATGCAAGAGAGCGGTTTTATACGGCGCTCGCGAATGAATCAGATCCAGAACGCAAGCGTAAAATCATTGGCAAAACATTTATTGATGTATTTGATGCAGAAGCTGAAAAACTTCCAAACATTAAATATCTCGCTCAGGGAACGATTTATTCCGACGTGATTGAATCTGCTGCGGCAAAAACTGGCGGTGCTCATTTGATTAAATCGCATCATAATGTTGGCGGCTTGCCAGAAGATATGCGTTTGCAATTAGTCGAACCATTGCGTGAATTATTTAAAGATGAAGTGCGAAAAATTGGTGTTGAATTAGGTTTACCTTATGACCTTGTTAATCGTCACCCATTTCCAGGCCCAGGTTTAGGTGTGCGTGTATTAGGTGAAGTTAAACCTGAATATGTTGAAAAGCTGCGTCTTGCGGATGCGATATTAATTGAAGAATTATATAAAACCGATCTTTATTATAAAGTCAGTCAAGCATTCGCTGTTTTCTTGCCAATTAAATCTGTGGGTGTCGTAGGGGACGCGCGTCATTATGATCATGTGATTGCCATTCGCGTCGTTGAAACCATTGATTTTATGACAGCGCATTGGTCACGGTTACCTTATGAATTTTTAGAAACAATTTCTAATCGCATTATTAATGAAGTGCCAGGTATTTCTCGTGTTACTTATGATATTTCCGGCAAACCGCCGGCAACGATTGAGTGGGAATAGGTGCAGTCAATGCGCGATGAGTATTGGATGCAACATGCGTTAACACTAGCGCATCGCGCAAAAGAAATTGGCGAAGTTCCTGTTGGCGCGGTGTTAGTATTAAATGATGAAATCATTGCTGAAGGTTTTAATTGTCCAATATCAACCAATGATCCTAGTGCGCATGCAGAAGTTGTTGTCATGCGCGCTGCCGCAGAAAAAATTAAAAATTATCGTCTTAAAAATACCACGCTTTATGTCACGCTTGAGCCTTGCATGATGTGCGCGGGTGCAATGGTGCATGCGCGAATTGAAAAACTGGTATATGGTGCTTCTGATCCTAAAGCGGGTGCGGTAACAAGTCAGTCGCGTGTATTAGATCATTCTTTTCTTAATCACCGTGTGCAATATATGGGTGACATACTTTCATCATCTTGCGGTGCAATTCTTAGCGAGTTCTTTAAAGAACGCCGATAGTCAAGATTTTATACAACTTCTAGATGTGATATTATATATAGTAGATAATTCATTCGTTATACAATGACATATGAATAATGACATACTATCGTTAAAATCATTTTTGCGATGTGTATCTTTTTGCACAGCGGGCAGCTATGACCTTTTAGGAATTGCAAATTACTTCCGTAAAAAAGGTTATTTCACCCGGCTGATGCGCGATGTGCTGCATGTTTCGAATCTTAAACGTCCTGGCGACATATTCTTTTTTAATCACGGCTGTTTTGTATGCTGGGGTTACAAGAAAAAGTTTGAAGATAAATTAGTTGAGATTGTTAAAGAATTTTCTATTGCTCCTGCGCAGCATATAGAATCAGATTATTTTTATTATCAGTACGGCGTCGATACTTCAATTGATGCGCATGAAAAACATCGTTTAGATATTATTACATTGGAATCTGAAGATGCGATGATCAAGCTCGCCATATCTTATGGTCTTGCGCAATCGATTAAATTAGAAGCGTTTGAAGATGCCATTCAAGCCGCTATTCGCACCAATAGTCAATTACCTAATGATATTGCCACGCGCGGTGAAATTACATTATCAAGACGGGCCATCTTTAAACGTATAGGTGAAATATTTATTGCCCGCAGTTCTATTAATTTGAATATGGAATATTTGGATATGCCGGAATTTTTTTGGCGTAGTCCTAGTATGGAACCGCATTACATCATGACGAAAAAATATTTAGATATTCCTAGCCGCGTCATGGCGCTTAATCAAAAATTAGATGTGTTACAGGAATTACTCGATATCTTGAATAGCCAGGTTCAGCATAGACATTCAAGCTTGTTAGAAAGCATTATTATTATTTTAATTGTGGTGGAAATTGTAATCAGTTTGTTTCAACTACACGTGGTGTAAAACCTGCGCTTAAATCTTTTTCCACTCTATACATGGGAAAATAATTCGGATAATTGTTGCGAATATATTCCAGAATTTTTTCTCTAACTTCAGCCCGTAAGTCGGATAAATCATCAGCAGTTGCGGCACTCACTTGAATGCGTAATTCAACCGTATGATGTCCTAAGTTCGCTACTTGTAATTTGCTGGCCATGCCATCCCAGAAAGTGGATGCAGCTAAAATACTATTAAGCTGTTTACGGAGTGGTTCTAGCGGCATCATGTAATCAACATGAAAATGTATGCTGCTGCGCAAGCTTTCAGGATCGTGTGACCAATTCTCAAAAGATTTTTCTATAAAATAATTGATTGGCACCACCTTTCTGCGTCTATCACCTAATTTCAGCGTGACATAAGTAAACGTGATTTCTTCAATAAGACCGGATTCCCCTTCAATCACAACAATATCGCCGATCTTGATTTGTTGCGATAAAGCGATTTGCAGTCCGGAAAAAAATGAAAACAAGGTTTTTTGTCCTGCCAACCCTATGATGGCTGTTAAGAAGCCGGCAGATGCTAATAAGCTGATACCAATATTTCTGACACTGCTAAAACTCATTAAAATAGCCGCTATGGTAATTAACATAATGGCCACAGTCGCTACATTTCTGATGATATGAGTTTTGGTGTACAGCGCTTTCATGCGCTTATGTTCTTTTCTTCCCATGGAAATCATTTGCTGGTAAACAATAGCTTCAAACGTATAGAGGACTTGTACGGCAATCCAGCCTATGGAAATGATAATGATGGTGTTAATGATATTGTTAGCGAGAACTAAATAAAGCTTAGTTGGAGCTACTAATGTGATTATGATATTGGCTGCCGCCAAGATAAAAATGATTTTTAAGCCTTTGCGTATGCTGGTAAGAATTAATGAGGCAACTTGATGCCGTTCAATTAATTTCTTTTCATAACGCCGCAACATTAAAACGCTAAATTTGTAAAAAAAAGTGAGTATGGCAAGAGCGAAAAAAATATTGCCTACCGTGTCAGTTAAGTCGAATAAATATTTATATTCTGTGATGGGAAAAACATTATCGATGTAGGCTAGCGCGACTAAGAAAGTACCGATAAGCGTGTAGATGATTGGCAGCTTGGCTGCGCGCAGTATGATGCGTCGTAAGAGCTGTGTTTTTGTTCTATCAAACTGCATAATTAGAATATGTCCTTATGTTCTCGAAATTAGTATAACGCATTCCTTGCAATCCACAACGTTGTGATATATTTTGAAGGTTTTTGGTATCCTCTATTTTTACTGTTTACAAGGATGGTTACATGACACGATGGATTCGCTCACTCTTTCTCCTTTCTTTGCTAAACACACTATTTTTAAACAGTGCTGCATGGGCGATCGCAGCAGAATATGATGGCAACTGGTATCTTTCTGCGGGAGCGGGTCGTTCCTTGTACCGAATGGACACCGACAATTACATTACTGCCTGCAATTTTTTACCGCCGGATTTTTACTACAAAAACCAAATTCACGATGGCAGTTTTGTTAATCTAACGGGCGGATGGGCGTGGACGCGTTATGACGACATGTTCCCGGCATTTATGTTAGGACTTAACTACACTTATGCTTTCCAAGGCAAGGTGAGTGGTTATATCGATCAATACAATTTGAGCTCATTCCAAAATTATGTTTATTCCTACGATTTTTCTAGACAAACTTTAATGGCTGTTTTTAAAGCCAACATTTTCCGCGGCCATGGTTTAAGTCCATATCTCACCGTTGGAACAGGTGCTTCGTTTAATAAAGCAAGCAGCTATAAAGAACAACCATTAGCAAACGTGACTGCGCGTGTAAGTCCTGGATACGATACTGGTCACCATACCTCATGGGCGTGGATGGCAGGTGCGGGTGTAGATTATGCAATATGTGATGATATCTGGGTTGGCCTTGAATATAACTACGGGGATTTTGGAACTGTGGAAACGGGTAATGGCCAAGGAACGCCAACCGTTACAGGTGTCAATTATTCCGATCAACATTTAAAGAATAGCCTCAAAGCCAATTCTTTTTTAATTAACTTTACTTACTTGATCAATTACGTCTAAGGGAGAGACAAAAAATGAAATGGCTTCGATATTTTATCGTGGTGTTGTCGTTCATATTGTTCTCGCCTATCGTATCAGCAGGAACAGATCCAGTGGGTTGGAGTGTCTCGGGTAGTATTCCAGCGAATACAACAACCAATTTATTGTATGGGCCCGTCACTTACACATTTAGAAATAATTTACCCTACCAATTAAAATGTCCGTTATATATCGTCCCTTCCATCAGTGGTAATGGCTTTTTTAATTACACCGATAATTGTTCCGGGCGTGCTTTATTGCCGGGTGAAATGTGCTCAGTATCATTCTCATTTCAACCATTAGTACCAGGCAAAAGTTCCATTGCATTATCGATTCAATACGGTAGGAATGTTGTTCCATTGCCAGCGATTTCTACCACAACAACAGTCGCACCACCGCCGTTAGTGACAGGCACAGTAACTTTGCCTTTACCAGCTAACATTGGTGCGGGTGAACAACATGATTTTGTATTTACTTATAAAAATAATAACAACGGTACGGTAACCGGTGTTGTTTCTCCACCTCCAACGCTTACCCAAAATGCAGGCGGTGGTTCGATAATTAATATCGTCAACGGGTGCGCAGCCTTACCGGGCAATGTATTGCTGCCAGGACAATCTTGTACGGTAAGCGGTACATTACAAGCCGGTGTTGCAGGTGCTTATACCGTCAGCCACACGTTGAGTTATGATTTTGGTCTATCCACTTCACTCAGCACTTCAACGACTGCTACTCAGAATATTACTGGCAGCATTGATATCAACTTCCCAAATCCAATGGGTGCTGGCGAACAAGATATATTGCGTTTCCGATTTACCAATAATGGATCGGGCACGGTGTTTGGAGTAACAGGCGCTAGCTTAGACGCGTTTGACGCTGGAACCGGCGGTTCGGCTGCAGAAGTACCTCTTAGTGATACTTGCGCAGCACTTCCGGGTGGTATGCTGGCAGCAGGAGCATCTTGTACGGTCGATATTCAATTTAATTCTGGCTTACCATCACCGCCAAGTTATTTTGCAACCGTTTCTTTCACTTACGCGGGTGGCAGCAACGTTGCACCAACAACAGCGGGACCAACAAATGGTACGGTGTTAATTACCAATCAAGTAACACAAGATTTCCCTGGTACATGTCCTACTGCAATAGGTGCAGGTGAAGATCACGATATTATTTTCACCTTCACCAACACAGGTTCAGGAACTGCTTATGGTATTACCACACCAGTGGCAAACTTTATGCCTAGTGGGGGTACTTGTGTTGCAACTTCAACAACGTGTAATCCGCCTTCACCATCCACATTAGCTAGTGGTGCAAATTGCACAGCAACCTGTACTTTCCGTGCGACAACAACGGGTAATGCATCTGTTACTGATTCATTTACCTATGCGGGTGGAACACAAGTTGTGCCGCAAACTAGCTGCACAGTTCCTGTGACTAACAATGTTGTAGGTTCAGTGCCAGATCCATTACCGGCAAAAATGGGTGTGAACTCAACTTTGTCCCCAACATCCGAATCGATAACATTCAGATTTACCAACACAGGAACCACCGCAGTTAATGGCACACCGAATATCAGTGTGACTGAGGCAGTGAAGCGGGATCAACCGCCGACAAATCCTGTAACAACTGACGCTACGTTTGTAGTAGGCACAGATACTTGCACCGGTACAACATTAGCAGCAAGTGCTTTCTGTGAAGTAACAGGAACATTCACAGGTAACAGAACGGGTGCTTACTTAGTGGAAGCAACATTCCACTATGCGGGGCCAGATGTGACTGTTTCAACCAATACTAACGTTGGCCGTACAATCACGATTAACAATCGTTGTACTGAAAACGTTTGGTATTCATTCAATGGTGATCCAACCCAAAATGGCTGCGCATCAACCGCAGATTGCCCATCAGGGTCAGTTTGTAATCCATTAGCGAATGGTGCGACGGGTGTATGTTATTGGGAAAATCCGCTGCCGCAATCTGGCGGGTTCCAATTGGGCCCAATGATAGGCACAACGCCAACATCATCCACCGTTATTATTCCTGACAAAGGTTCAACTTTGGGTGTTCTATGGTCGGGTAAAGTAGCGGCACGTACGGGTTGTGTAGGTACTAATGCTTGCGATACAGCGGATTGCAACAGTAGCGGCGGTAACAATGTTTGCCCTGCAGGTAATCCATTTAATTCACCTTCCACCAAGGCTGAAATTAGGATTATTAAAGCCACTTCAGGTGATGTGTATGATGTACAGGTAAGCAATGGTATTAACCACACATTATCTGTGGGTCCAACATCTACTCCATGGGGTGGAGCAGGTAATCCATATTTCTGTGCAACACCTGGCAGTCCAGATCCGACAAAAGTGTACTCTGCTTGTCTGTGGACGTTTGTTCCGCCTTCAGGATCAACCGGAGATGGCAATCCGTTTGACTTTATTTGGGTGAAAAAACCAGTAGGAGCAGAAACTGCATGTACTAATAATTTAGCTTGCTTAAACCCGGGCGAAGTATGCGGTTTGCGTTATGATGCAACCAGCTCACCAAAATTTGCCCGTGTCTGTGGTGTACAGCAAGGTTACTGGACTGCTAATCAAGCTTGTATTTTAAATCCTGCTGATGCGAATACATTCTTTGGCTGTAACGATCCGGCTGTACCAGCAACACCGTTTGGAGCGTTAGTACGTAACTTGTACTCATGCTCTCCAGTGAACGGTACTGATCTCAGAAGCTGCTACATCACACCAGCAACCACTTCATGCTGTGGATGTGTAGACTGGGATTCAGTGAATCCCGGCGTTCCGCCAACAGGTGCGCCAACCCAAATGTGTGGTGCTACAAACACAGCTTGGAATAACCTTGTCCAGCCTTCTTTGGAATGGCTCAAGCTTGCTTGCCCATCTACATTTGTTTATCCAGACGATACGGCTAGCAGCGTAAATAGTTGCAACACGGGAGACACGATTGGGGCAACTACGAACGTAACTGCTTATACAGTTACCTTCTGCCCAGAAGTTATCTCTAATCCATTCGCGAAAAAGAAAGTAAAAGCTAAAGCGTAAATCTTATACACTCTCTCCGCTGCAATTTTGCAGCGGAGAGACGTGTTTTTAGGTATAATCCCTGCTGCAAAATCTAATCTTATTCATTGAGGTGAACACCTATGCTTCGTCAATTCATTGCTGTTTTATTTGTTGTTCTGGTTACCTGCGGATTATTTCTTCAAGATGCAGAAGCAGGGCGCTTTGGCGGCGGACGGAGTTTTGGTTATTCACGTTCTGCCAGCAGTTTTTCGCGCAGTGCGCCGTCTAGTTTTAATTCTTACTCGCGCAGTCAACAACCGTTTGGACAAAGAGCCGCCGGTAATCGTTGGTTTGGACCTATTGCGGGTTTATTAACCGGCGGTTTATTAGCTAGTTTATTTATGAGTCACGGTATTGGCAGCGGTATTATGTCGTGGTTATTAATCGGCGTATTAATGTTTATGCTGATTTCATTTTTCAAAAACCGATCGCAATCGGCGCAGCAATATCGACAACCTTATCAACCGAATGCTTATCAATCACAAGATTATAACCAAAATAATTTTGCACGCGATGCGGCGGCGCAATTTATGCGTAACAGCACACAAAGCAATTCTTCGTATGCAAACACGGCTTATACAAATTCTTATCCGGTTGGTTTTGATGCGCCAACATTTTTACGCGACGCAAAAGTGCAATTCATACGCCTGCAAGCGGCTTATGATAAAAAAGATTTAAATGATATTCGTGATTTCACCATGCCTGAAGTATTTGCGGAAATTCAAATGCAATTACACGAACGCGGTGATGCAGAAAATAAAACGAATGTGATGTCGTTAGAGGCAGAATTATTAGACGTTGAATCTGCGCCGCAAATGATTTCTGGCACTGAAATGCAAACCATGATTGCCAGTGTTAAATTTAGCGGTTTAATTCAAGAAGATCGTAACTCACCTGCTGCAATCGTAAATGAAATTTGGCATTTCAAAAAAGAAATTGCAAACTCGCGTTGGTTAGTTGCGGGGGTTCAGCAAGCTTAACGAGCAGAATCTGGTTAAGAGTGATTGCTCAAATGAGCATTACGCAGAAAAGCTGAAAAGAATTGTTTTAGGCGAATAGATGGCAGGCTGCCAATCTTAAGCGCCATGGATGGCGCGTTTTGAGCCGCAAAACAATCTTTTCAGCTTTTCTGCGTAATGCTCATTTGAGCGGTTGCTCTTAACGATTGATATGCACGCCTTCATGCGTGAGCAGCCATTTCTTAACATCCATTAACGAGCCATTGGTTGCTCCCGCATATCCGCCTAAATGGTTTGCGGCAATAATGCGATGGCAAGGAATGATAATAGGAATTGGATTGGTTCGGCATGCTTGTCCAATTGCGCGCGGACTGCTTTGCAAGCGTTCTGCAAGTGCGCCATAAGTCAGTGTTTCTCCGCTAGGAATATTTTTCAACGCCCGCCACACAGAGTTTTGAAATACTGAGCCTGAAAGTTCAAGCGGCAATGAAAATACATGCTGAGGATTTTTAAAATACGCAGCTAATTCATCAGCAATTTGGCGGCTGAGAGAATCATGAGGGATTTTTGTTTGCACGGATTGCGCAAGTATTTCCAGCAGGGTGAGCTTGTTATCTTTAATCACAAAGCCAATATGCCCTAAGGGAGAATCTATAATGGCTGCATATTGAGAGGTCATAATTATTCCTGCAAATAAAAAAGGCCCACATATGTGAGCCTTTAGTTTAACCTAAACAGTCATTACTCTGCGCTAGATTCTTTATTATTTTCTGCATTTCCAGTTGGAAGTGCTGCGGTACCAACTTTGCTAGCCAGCTTTTCTTTGATGCGAGCTGCGCGGCCGCTTAATGAACGCATGTAGTAAAGCTTGGCACGACGAACATGACCACGACGTTTGATTTCAACGGAGTCAATGGCTGGGCTGCATGATTGGAACACGCGTTCAACGCCAACACCATGTGAAATTTTGCGTACTGTGAATGAAGAGTTGTATCCGCGGTTTCTCTTAGCAATAACAACGCCTTCGTATGATTGTAAACGTGAACGTTCACCTTCTTTAACTTTAACCTGTACGACAACTGTGTCGCCTGGTTGGAATGCTGGCAATGCTTTCATTGGCTGCATGTATTCGGTTTCTAAAGCTTGTATAATTTTGTGGCTCATTTTCTTAATCCCCTAACAAGTCGGGCAATTTTATACGCATTTGTGTAAGAATTCGAGTAGATTTTGCAATTTTTTTAAGGTATTTACGCTTTACCCATGGCGGGGAAAGCATTATTTTTTATTATATTCCGCTATAAATTCAGCTAATAACCGTGCTTCTTCGTCATTTAGCTGTTTTTGGGCTAAAAGATCAGGGCGTCTGAGCCATGTTTTGCCTAAAGAGGTTTTTAAGCGCCAGCGGTTAATTTGTTGGTGATGCCCGCTCAACAATTCAGCCGGGACTTTGGCATTAGATACAATTTCTGGGCGGGTATATTGAGGGTATTTCAATAAACCGGTGGTTAGAGAATCTTGGGAAACGGAATTTTCATCGCCTACTGCGCCTGGAAGTAACCTGGTCATGGCATCTATCATGACCATGGCAGGTAATTCACCGCCCGTCAGAATATAATCGCCAATAGACCATTCTTCATCGATTTCTTGCTCAATAATCCGTTCATCTATTCCTTCATAACGGCCTGCTACGAGAATAAGAGAGCGTTTATTCACTAATTCGACAGCGGCTTTTTGGTTGAATTGCCTGCCTTGCGGAGATAAATAAATAACCTTAGGTTTTTCTTTGGCAGCTGATTTTGCTGCATTAATTGCGGCTTTCAAAGGTTCAGCCATCATGACCATGCCTGGGCCGCCGCCATAAGGTCTGTCATCAACGGATTGATGTTTATCAGTGGAATAATCCCGCGGATTCCAATAGTCAATTTGCAGTAATTTTTCTTTAATTGCGCGTCCGGTAATACCGGAATTGAGTGCCTGAAAAATTTCAGGAAATAGAGTGATGACGCCAAACCACACTTAAACAAGCTCCCAATCTACGTGGATTTCTTGTTTTTCTAAATCAACTTTTTTAATCACTGATCCCATGATGTAAGGGATGCCGTGTTCTTTCTCGCCTTTAATCACCAGCACATCATTTGAGCCGGTTTCCATGAGATAAATCACTTTACCTAAGGTTTCACCGTTTTTGTTAATGACGGTTAAACCTATGAGGTCAGACCAGTAATATTCATTTTTTTCCAGTTTAGGCAGTTGTGAGCGGGTAACGCCTATGCTTAAACCGGTGAATAAACGCGCTTCTTCAGGAGAATTTATGCCGGCTATTTTAACGATTACGCCTTTACCATAAAGACGGCCGTCTTCAATGTCCACGATAGTCCAGACATTGTTTCGATTCACGGACAAGGGTTTGTAAGTGAGAATGTTTTCGCCGAATTCAGTGTAGGTAAGTATTTTGATCCAGCCATGAATACCATAGGTTGAGCCGAACTTGCCAACAACTATGTATGCATCGTCATTTTTCATGGCGACCTCGAGGGCCTACCATCACATGAGATGATGGTAGGGTTCCAACTTATGCTTTTTCAGCTGTTTTAGCAGCTTCAGAATGAGCTTTCATTAAACCTTTAACGCGGTCAGAAGGTTGCGCACCTTTGCCAATCCACTCTTGGATTCGTTCAATGTTAATGTTTAAGCGAACATCTTTGCCAGCAGCAATAGGGTTGAAATAACCGACTTGTTCAATAAAACGGCCGTTGCGTGAACGCTGTTTGTCAGCGACAACGATATGATAAAATGGGCGTTTTTTAGCACCGCCACGCGATAAGCGAATCACTACCATGGGTTTCTTATTCCTCTGTAACAACAAATGTAACAACAAATTAGTATAACTTTAGGCGCAGAATTATACGTTAGTTTTCTGTATGCATGCAAACCATTTGTCCGCGGATCTCTAGGTATTTCACGTTATATATGTCTTATTAAATGCCAGGTAAGCATTTAAAGCTTGCTTGCTAGGGTCATATTATTCCGCTAACATTGTTGATGATTAATCAAAAGCTTGTCGCATGGTAATTTGTATGTCGATAGCTTAGATCGGGAAATAGTTACAATTACCTGGAGATGGATTTCATGCAAAAATCGCGCGGCGTTTCGCTGTTAGGAGCGATTGTATTCCTTATTTTTGTTGGTGTTCTTGGTTACGTTTTAATACCGCGATTTTTAGCTCCCTCCACGGAAGAAGCAACCAAAAAAATCAAAACTGATTTTAATGCTTTTTATGAAGCTTTAGATAAATACCGCTTAGACAATGGCAATTATCCAACCACTGAGCAAGGTCTAACCGCGTTAATGATAGAGCCAACCTCGCAGCCTGTACCGCAGTTTTGGAAGCAAGGCGGTTATATGCGTGATATTCCCCAAGATCCCTGGGGTCAACCTTATCAATATACTAATAATTACAATGTTATTCGAGTTTATAGCTTTGGCGCGAGTGGTAAAGATGGCGGCGGGACGGAAATTGACGTTTCAACGCTAGAAGGTAAATAAAATAAAGCCCTGGTTTTGCCAGGGCTTCTTGATGTTCCTGTTAATTAAAATGGCATTCCTGGGGGCATTCCGCCGCCGCCAAATGGAAGTTTGCCTTGCATGCCGCGCATCAATTTCATGATGCCGCCTTTTTTAGACATCTTCTTCATCATTTTTTGCATTTGGGTAAATTGTTTTAATAACTGATTAATCGCTTGAATAGAAGTGCCTGAACCAATCGCGATGCGTCTTTTTTGCGAGTTGCGTATCACATCTGGGAAGCGGCGTTCTTTCTTAGTCATGGAGTTGATGATGGCTTCAATTTCCACCAATCTTTTATCATTGAGTTGATCTTTAACATGTTGCGGTAACTGATTGACTCCAGGGAGTTTACTCATGATACCCATGACGCCGCCCATGCTGTGAATCTGCTTGAGTTGATCGCGGAAATCTTCTAAATCAAACGATTTACCTTTCTTGATTTTTTTAGCGAGTTTTTCCGCTTTGGCTTTATCTAAATTACGTTCAGCTTCTTCAACTAACGATAATATGTCGCCCATACCGAGAATACGAGAAGCGACGCGATCTGGATGGAAAGGTTCTAACGCATCTATTTTTTCACCTATACCCATAAACTTAATGGGTTTACCAGTAATTTGGCGTATGGATAGGGCAGCACCGCCTCTTGCATCACCATCGGTTTTAGTTAAAACCACGCCGGTGAGAGGGAGGGCGTCATTAAAGGCTTTTGCTGTATTTGCGGCATCTTGACCCGTCATGCTGTCAACTACAAACAATGTTTCAATGGGGTTGATGGCTGCGTGTAAACGTTTAATTTCCGCCATCATGGCTTCATCAATATGTAAACGTCCGGCGGTATCAATGATGACAACATCAATTACTTTATTCTTTGCGGTTTGGATAGCATTACGCGCAATGGTGACGGGATCATCAGTGGTGGTGCTTGGGAAAAATTCTGCGCCCACTGTGTTTGCAAGGGTGGCTAATTGCTCGATAGCGGCGGGACGGTAAATGTCAGCACTTGCAACTAACACCGATTTTTTCTGCGTTTCTTTGAGCCAGCGCGCTAATTTTGCAACGGTGGTTGTTTTACCAGAACCCTGTAAACCAGCCATTAAAATGATTGCTGGCGGCTGCGCTTTTAAATTTAATGCTTCATTGAATTCGCCCATGATAGTCACTAATTCATCGTGCACTAATTTAATGAGCACTTCGCCTGGTTTCAGGCTTTCCATGACTTCTTTGCCAACGGCTTTTGTTTTGATGTGATCAATGAATTCTTTGGCAACAGGCAGGGCAACGTCTGCTTCTAATAAAGCCACGCGAATATCGCGTAACGTGTCTTCAATATTTGCCTCAGTCAAACGTCCTTGGCCGGAGAGGTTTTTGATGACTTTATTTAAGCGTTCTGAAAGATGATTAAAATTCAACATGGGATCCCAGTGGCTATTAAGTTATAAGCGGCTGAGAGTATACATAAAAAGAGACCTCAACGAAAAGAGATCTGTTTACATAATTCCACAGCCTTGATCCACGCGTTTTTTTGGCGCGGGCGGCCTAGGCATTTCTTCCGCATCATTTTCACGCGGTGCAGGTGGAAATAAGCGCGAAGCGGGTGCTGAATAATTAGTTGGTTGATGACCGCCGAGCAGCGGTGTGCGTTCGCTGGAAGGAGAGCGTGCAGCATTTTCAGCGGATAAATGGGGTTCATCCGAAGGAGGTGGAGCGGGAAGCCCTAATTCGGGATCACGTTCTGGTGCGGGTGCTGGACAAATGCAGCGTGCAACATAAGCTCCCGCATCATAAAGTTTGTTAGAAACACGATCTACCAAGCCATACATAGGACCATATAATGTGGCTGTTGCTTGAATCGATTCTTGCACGAACATAGACCAACTTAATGCTTCAAAGACTTCGTTCGGTATGTTTTTAGGATCTAAACCAAAATCTGTTGTGACGTCATTATAAAAAGACAAATTTAAACCGCGTTTTAAAAAAGCCAAATAAACAGCAAGTGTTGCAGACATAGAGAATGCGAGGATTTTTTTCGGCTCAAATAATCTTTTTGGTATATAACCCAAAAATTCATCCATGGCATTAATGCTAAACATGCCATCGAAACAAAAACTAGGGACCATGTTTAAAGCGCTAGGTACGCCAAGTAAAAGACGAGCATGCACACTCTCAGCACCTAAAATAGATTTCATAGCAATAAAGCTTTGCATGGAATCTTGCGCGGCATTTAATACACCTAATGTGCCGCCCAGGATTGGGCTCGCAAATTTGCTGAAACCATTGGAATAAGGTGTGCTTACACCAGCAAAACGATCGCGGGTAAGCTTATACATTTCAGTGCCATTTGTTAAAAAATAAGTAATGCCTGTGCCGCCGGAAATAATTCCGCTGCCAATTTTCCACCCCAATCGACTTATATTCGCACTAAATCCATATTCTTCTGGCAGTGCTTCTATAAAATAATAAGCTTCCATTGATTTCGCAAACACACCCCATGATAAGGGAATCGCATCGATACATAACGCAGCGATTTCTTTTCTGCGGGTTAACTTCGGCCAGTCGTGTGGTAAAGAACGGGTCTTAACCATATCGCAAGTCAGGTCGAAATTCTTTTTAGTGGTTTCTCCCGTTAATCCGATGGAGGCAAAAAATGCGGCGACACCTGCTGTAGCAATAATGGGAATGGATTTTGTGTTGGTTGTATATAAACTGCGGCCCACGTCTGCAGCTTCGCCGAGTGCAGTCATGACGGGTAATGCATAGAGTGCTGGGCGAAACGGTCTTAATCGCATGCAGCAAGAGGTTGATTCATCATTATCATCGGGTATGACATCGACAATGATGCGTGGAACATCTGCTGCGCGAGAACGGTTTATATCAAAAATCGGAATGATTTGCTCATCTTCATCTTGCAGGCGCACCGCGGCTTCTTCAAAAACAGCATCGGTTTGTATGCTGGGACTGAGAATACTGGGTGCTGAACTATTGCCTAAATTAGGAGTGGTTAACGCTGAACGGTTTTGTTCCCGCTCACTGCTCGCAGGGCTTAGTTGTGGACTAACTTCTTCTCTTAATAAAGCAGGTGTTGATAGGTTAGCATCTTTACGCGCAGCTGCTGTTAGGAGAGGGGTGGCTTCTTCGTTATCAGAGTCCAATACGGATGGGTGGTCTTCAAGTGCGTGAGCGGGTGGTAAATCCACAGCAGCCTCGATCGCTCTCATCGCGCGCGGCGTCGAACGACTGGAAGACGCGCGGCGCAGTGTCGAAGCGCTCGGTGGACGCGCGCTGGTGCTACCGCTCGACGTCTCCGACGCGGACGCGGTCGAAGAGGCCGCCGAGAGAATCGAACGTGAAATCGGTCCCATCGACGTCTGGATCAACAACGCAATGGTGTCGGTCTATTCTCCGATCAAATCGATGTCCGCCGCGGAGTTTCGCCGCGTCACCGAGGTGACGTATCTCGGCTATGTGCACGGCACGTTGGCGGCGCTCAAGCGTATGATGCGGCGGAACCGTGGCGTCATCATCCAGGTTGGATCCGCGTTGGCGCACCGCAGCATTCCGTTGCAGTCGGCCTATTGTGCGGCGAAACACGCGATCATGGGATTTCATGAATCGCTATTGAGTGAACTCATACACGATCGAAGTCTCATCCGCGCGACCATGGTGCAGATGCCCGCCATGAACACGCCGCAGTTCGACTGGGCGAGAAACCGCCTGCCCAATCAGACACAGCCCGTGCCGCCAATCTTTCAACCGGAGGTTGGCGCCGAGGCTGTGCACCACGCGGTGCGCAACGATGTTGGCCGCGAGTTCCTCGTCGGATGGCCGACCGTGAAAGCGGTGCTCGGAGAGAAATTCGTTCCGGGGTATCTGGATCGTCGGTTTGGCCGAAAGGGCTACCGCGGCGAACAGACCAACGAGCCGGCTGGCCCCGACCGTCTCGACAACCTGTTCGAGCCGGCGCCGGGCCTCTTTCGTGCGCACGGACGATTCGACAGTCGAGCAAAGAGCGCGAGCACGGAGTTGTGGTTGGCGAAGCGCAAACGGTGGATCGCACTCGCGAGCGGCGTGTGCGCAGGCGCCGCGCTCGTGCTCATGCGCGATCATCACGGACGCGCGGTGCGACACAGCATCTGAGCTCGCCGCCTGACAACCGCGTAGCGTCGTCATACGTTTCGCGGAATGAACGTCATACAGCCCGTTGCCTGGGCCGACGAAGGCCGCGCGATCCGCATTCTCGACCAGCGGGAATTGCCGCAACGCGAGGTGTATCGCGAGTTGCGCACCGTCGACGACGTGTGCGATGCGATTGCGACGCTCGCCGTTCGCGGAGCTCCGCTCATCGGCATCGTTGGCGCGATGGGAGTGTCGCTCGCGGCGCCGACTGACGATCTGAACGCCGTCGCCAATCGCATTCGCTCAACTCGGCCGACTGCCGTCAACCTTGGCTGGGCGATCGACCGCGTTCTTGCGGCAGGAAGGGAGCGACTCGTCGAGGAAGGTAATGCGATCCTCGACGAGGATCGCGCGATGTGTCGCTGCATCGGCGAACACGGTGCGGAGCTCATTCCCGACGGCGCGAACGTCCTTACGCACTGCAACACCGGCGCGCTTGCGACGGGTGGCATCGGCACTGCGCTCGCGGCGATTTACGTCGCCGTCGAGCGCGGGAAACGCGTTCACGTGTTCGCGGACGAAACGCGTCCGTTGCTCCAAGGAAGTCGTCTCACCGCGTGGGAGCTCGAGCGCGCCGGCATTCCGGTGACCGTGCTCGCCGATGGCGCAGCTGCGTCACTCATACGCGATCGCATCGACCTGTGCATCGTCGGCGCGGACCGCATCACTGCGAATGGCGACGTGGCGAACAAGATCGGGACGCTGTCGGTTGCACTCGCGGCTAGGCACTTCGACAAACCGTTCTACGTCGCGGCGCCCACGAGCACGTTCGACGTCGCAACCGCGTCGGGCAAAGACATCGTCATCGAGCAGCGCGGCGCGGACGAAGTGCGTTCCGGGTTTGGACGTCAGACCGCGCCTGCTAGCGTCGACGTCTACAACCCGGCGTTCGACGTCACGCCGGCGAATCTCGTGTCCGGTATCATCAACGAGCGCGGAGTCCACCGGCCCCCGTACGACTTCTCGAACGTGTTTAGCAAACTGTGAAGTACGTTCTCGCCATCGACGAGGGGACAACCGGCGCGACCTGTCTCATGATCGGCGAAGACGGTCGCGTCGCGGGCAGAGGCTATCGCGAGATTCCACAGCACTACCCGCAGCCGGGGTGGGTCGAGCATGACGCGATGGAGATCCTCGAGCTCGTGCGACAGTCGGCGCGCGACGCGATTGCGGCCGCCGGCGCAACTCCTGTCGCGATCGGCATCACGAACCAGCGCGAGACCGTCGTCGTGTGGGAGCGCGCAACGGGCCGCCCGGTGCATCGCGCGATCGTCTGGCAGGATCGCCGGACGGCGGTGCGCTGCCAGGAGCTTGCACCACGCGCGTCGTGGATCTCCGAACACACGGGATTGCTGCCGGACCCGTACTTCTCGGCGACCAAGCTCGAGTGGCTCATTCGCGAACAGCGCTTGCTCGAGCGCTACGCTCCCGAAGACCTCGCCGCTGGAACGATCGACGCGTGGCTCGTCTGGCATCTCACGGGCGGCACGGTCCACGCGACCGATCCGAGCAACGCGTCGCGCACGATGCTCTACGACATCGATGAGCATCGTTGGAGCGACGAGTTGTGCGATCTGTTCGGCGTCCCGAAATCCATGCTGCCTGAAGTACGGCGGTCGAGTGGACCATTCGGCGTCGCAAGCGGCGGCTATTTCGGAACTGATATACCAATTCTTGGAATTGCCGGCGACCAGCAAGCAGCGTTGTTCGGTCAAGGGTGCGTCGAGCGGGGGACGGGTAAGAACACCTACGGCACCGGTGCGTTTCTTCTGCTCAACGCCGGCGACCAGCGACCGCCGTCGCGCCCTGGCTTGTTGACGACGATCGGCTGCGACGCCACGGGCGGCCCCGCGTACGCGCTCGAGGCCGCGATCTTCATCGCCGGAGCCGCAGTCCAATGGTTGCGCGACGGACTCGGCATCATCCAAAACGCCGGCGAAACCGAAGCGCTCGCGCGATCGATCGACTCGACCGGCGGTGTCTACTTCGTTCCCGCACTGACGGGACTTGGAGCGCCCAATTGGGAGCCGGAAGCACGCGGGACGATCGTCGGACTGACTCGTGGAACTGGACGCGCACATCTCGCGCGCGCCGCACTCGAAGCGATGGCGTACGGCACAGCTGAAGTCCTCGACAGCATGCGCGAGGCGAGCGGCGCGCCGTTCGCGAGGCTTCGCGTCGACGGCGGCGCCACCGTGAATGATTGGCTCATGCAATTCCAGGCAGACGTCTTGGGCGTTCCAGTCGAGCGCCCCGACATGGTCGAAACCACTGCGCTCGGCGCGGCGGGACTCGCGGGAATTGCCGCCGGAGTGTGGCGAGACGCCGAAGAATTCTCGTCGGTTCGACGATTCACGTCGTTTGCGCCGCAGAAGGACCGTGCCGAGGTCGATGCGCTCATGGCAGGCTGGCAGCGCGCCGTGCGCGCAACGCTTGCATGGGCGCGAGATCGGGGCACATGACTCGCGTCCTCGACGTGAAGCTCGACCTACACCGCGCCGCGTTGGCGAAGTGTCGAACCTGTGGGCATCCGAATCACATCTTTCCAATTCTCTCACAAGCGCGGTCGCCGAAAGCCATGCTCGTCGGTCAAGCGCCGGGCAAAGTCGAAGCGGTCGGAGGAAAGCCGTTCGCGGGACGAGCAGGGAAGACGCTCTTCAAGTGGCTCGAGCGTGCCGGCCTCGACGAAGAGACGGCCCGAAAGCGGATCTACATTGCAGCCGTCACTCGATGCTTTCCTGGACCGAGTCCGAGCGGTCGCGGCGACCGAGTTCCGTCGCTCGAGGAACAAGACGCTTGCGCCGAGTGGTTGGATGCGGAGCTCAGGATCATTCGACCGAAGCTCGTGATTCCCGTCGGCAAGCTCGCCATCGCGCGATTTCTGCCGAATGAGCCGCTCGAGAACCTCATCGGTCGCGCGCACGACATCACGCATGCCGGCGGGAAAGCGAAAGCGATTCCGCTGCCGCATCCGTCGGGCGCCAGCAGCTGGATTCACACAGGCAATCATCCACAACTGCTCGATCGCGCGATCGCACTTCTCGCGCGCGAGCTCGAGGCGGCATGATGCGCGCACTCTTTCTCGTCTTCTCGTTACATCTCGGTCAGGAACACGCTCGAGGCGACGCATGGTTCTCGGCCGACAAGGCAAAGCACTTCTTCACGGCCGCGTTGGTCGAGAGCGCGTCGTTCGGCGGCCTTCGCTCGGTCGGCGTCGGCAAGCATGACGCGTTGATTGGCGCGACCGCTGTCGGTGTGACGATCAGCATCGGCAAAGAGGTCAACGACGGACGGACCGGCGGAGACGTGAGCCCCAAGGATCTTGCTTGGGATGGGGCCGGTATTACGGCGATGTACGCCCTCCTGCGGCAGACACGCTGACGCAGATCCCGAGTGACAGATCGGTCCGGCCGCTATATTGAACGAGCCGAGGGACCTCCACTATGAAGCCACGTACGAAATTCCTGATCGGCGGCGCCGTCGTGCTTGGCGTCGCCGGCTATTTGATGGTCAGCTCCATCAACGACACGGGCGTCTACTACCTCACGCCCACCGAGCTCGCCGCCAAAATGCAGTCCGACTCCAATTTCTCGAATGTCGGAGTCAAAGTCGGCGCGCGGGTCGTGCCTGGCTCGGTGAATCGCGATCCCGGCGGAAAGCTCTACGCCTTCAATGTGACTGACGGCAGCCACGTTGTTCCTGTCGTCTATCGAGGGATCGCGCCGGATACGTTCACCGACAGCGTTGACGTCGTCGTGGGCGGACGCATGGGCCGAGACGGCACGTTCCAAGCGACCGAGTTGCTTGCGAAGTGCGCGTCGCGGTACGAGAACGCGCCGGCGAAACCCGGCACGGACAAGTACAAGCAGACACCAGGCTACAAAGCCGCGCGGGCCAGCGGCGCATGATCCTCATCGGCGAGTTGTCGCTCTGGGTCGCCCTACTGATGGCGGCCTGGTCGTCGATCGTTTCCTACGCCGGGGGCGCGCTTCGGCGCGATGATTTGGTCGACAGCGGCGTCCGCGGCCTGTATGCGACGTTCGCGATGGTGTTGCTCGCGTCGCTCGGACTATGGACCGCGCTCTTGTCGCGCGACTTCTCGCTCGAGTATGTCGCGGGCCACATCAGCGCGAACATGCCGAACGTCTATGTCTTCACGGCGTTCTGGAGCGGGCAAGCGGGATCGATGCTCTTCTGGGCGCTGATCCTTTCCTTTTATGGGACGATTGCCATTGCGAGCAGTCGGACGAAAAACCGCGAGCTCGTTCCGTGGGCGACAGGGACCATCTCGGCGATTCTCGTCTTCTTCGTGCTGACGACCTGCATCAAGGCGAATCCGTTCACGCGCCTCGATTTCACGCCGATCGACGGTCGCGGGATGAATCCGCAGCTTCAGAATCCTGGAATGGCGTTCCATCCGCCCAATCTGTATTTGGGTTACATCGCGACGACCATTCCGTTCGCGTTTGCCATCGCGGCGCTGTTCGCCCGCAAGCTCGACAACGAGTGGCTTGCCGTCGTGCGACGATGGGCGCTCGTCACCTGGTTCTTCCTCACGGTCGGCATCGTGCTCGGAATGTGGTGGGCGTACGTCGAGCTCGGCTGGGGCGGCTACTGGGCTTGGGATCCGGTGGAGAACTCGTCGTTCCTGCCGTGGCTGACGACGACCGCGTTCCTGCATTCGATCATGATTCAGGAAAAGCGCGGGATGCTGCGCAAGTGGAACGTCGTGCTCGTCGTGATGGGCTTCCTGCTCGCGACGTTCGGGACGTTCATCACGCGCAGCGGCGTGATCGAGAGTGTGCACTCGTTCGCGCAGTCGCCGGTCGGACCATGGTTCGCTGCGTTCTTCCTGATGGCGACCGGCATCACGATCTACTTGGTCGGCACGAGGCTCAACGATCTCGAGGCAAAGGCCGAGCTCGAGAGCATGGTGAGCCGAGAGGCGGCGTTCCTCTATAACAACCTGGTGTTGTGCGGGATCGCGTTTGCCGTGCTGTGGGGAACGATCTTCCCGATCCTCTCCGAATGGGCCGGCAAGCCGAAGATCACCGTCGGTCCGCCATTCTTCAACGCGGTGAACGTTCCGCTCGGACTCTTGCTGCTCGCGCTCACCGGCATCGGTCCGCTCATCGCGTGGCGGCGCGCGTCGGTGTCGAATCTCAAGCGACAATTTCTGTCACCCGCCGTGTTCGGTCTGGTCGTCGGGCTGGCATTGCTGGCCGTCGGGATGCGGTCGCCGAGTGCGCTGATCGCATACGCGCTGTGCGGCTTCGTCACGGGGACGATCGTTCAAGAGTTCTATAAAGGTGTCCGCGCACGACGCTCGATCCATGAGGAATCGCTCATTCGAGCATTCGTACGGCTCGTCGGACGAAACCGTCGTCGCTACGGCGGCTACATCGTTCATGCTGGCATCGTGATGCTGTTCGCGGCGTTCGCCGGCCTCGCGTTCAAGTCCGAGCGCGACGTCACACTCAAGACCGGCCAAGCGTACGACGTCACCGATCCCTACGGGCATCAGTGGCGCTTCGTGAGTCAGGGCGTGTCGTATTACGATCGGCCCGACCGCGATGTCATTGCCGTCGGCCTCGAGACATTCCGCGACGGCAAGCGCGTTGGCATCATCACGAGCGAGAAGCGACAGTACCGCGACTCGCAGAAGAACCCGCTCTTCGAGCCGATCACCGGCGTCGGCATCAAATCGACCGCGAGGCTCGACACGTACGTCGTGCTCGCAGGCGTTCGCTCCAAGGACACCGCCGAGCTGCGCGTTACATTCAACCCACTCGTCGTCTGGGTCTGGATCGGCGGTTACGTCATGATGCTCGGCGGACTGATCGTCATGTGGCCGCAGGCCGAGAAGCGCCGCGCACAGGCCGGGTACGCCGCGGTGATGCCACCGGCGTCAGTCTCCAAAGCCCTCGGCGACATTCCAGTTTCAGTATGACCTCGCGCCGGGCGTTCCTCGCGCGGCTCGCGCAGCAACCGGCGCGACGCGGCGCGATCCACGACTCATTGGTCGTCCGCGATTCGAGCAATCTGTTCGCGATGGACCAGAACGCCGCGCGGACGGTCTCGCTGCCGCCCAAGCCTGGCGCTGGTCCATCGATGAGCGACGACGCACGCGACGAGCTCGAGCACCACATCCGCTGCCAGTGCGGTTGTACGCTCGACGTCTTCACCTGTCGCACCACCGACTTCAGTTGCCGCGTGTCCCCGGCGATGCATCGCGACATCATGGAGCTCGTCAAAGGTGGTCACAGCGCGCAGGAGATCATCGACGCGTTCGTCGGAGCGTACGGAGAGCGCGCCCGCATGGCGCCCACCAAATCGGGCTTCAACCTCCTCGCGTGGTTTACTCCGGGTCTCTCCGTCCTCGTCGGCGGCGCTGTCGTGTTCGTGCTGTTGCGTCGTTGGAAGAATCGCGCGCCGGTTCCTGCTGCATCGACAACTGCGATGACCGCAGCTCCTGGCATAGACGCCACCGCCGATGAGCTCGCGCGCCTCGACGCGGCCGTCCGCGCTGACGACACCTGATGATCGCCCTCGTTCTCGGAACGGTCCTGGCAATCTCGGCGCTTGGGTTCGTGCTCTATCCGGTGTTCTTTGGCGTCCCGCCGCGACGCTTGTCTCGCGCGCTGAAGGAACAACCGCAAAGCGCGGAAGGTGACACAGCCGTCGTCGCGCTGAGGGAGATCGAATTCGATCGTGCGACCGGCAAGCTCTCGGACGCGGATTACGGAGATCTCAAGGCGCGGTACACCGCACAAGCGGTTGCGGCGATGCGCGAGAAGGGTGGGGCCGACGCGTCGGATGATGCGATCGAAGCGGCAGTGCGTGCGTATCGTGCTGCGCACCCGGCCTGCCCAACCTGCGGCCCTCGCGATGAGGACGACGCGGTGTACTGCTCGAATTGTGGCCGGTACTTACACGACAGGTGCGCCAGTTGTGGCGCACCTGTCGAGGCGCTTGACGCGCGATACTGCGTGAACTGCGGAGACCGACTCGCGGCCTAGCAGCTTTACGGCTTCTTGGCGCCGGTCGTGTCCTTCTTCGCCGCGCTCTTCTTGCCGCTGGACTTCTTCTTCGTCGTGCCCTTCGACGCGGCGGCATCAGCCTGATTCGCAGCCTTCGTGGCCGTCTTCGCATCGGACTTCGCGGCGTCAGCAGCCTTCTCAGCCGTCTTCGCCGACTTCTTCGCGTCAGCCGCGGCCGCATCGGCCTTCTTCGCCGACTGGGTCGCCGTCGCCTTCTTCTTCGTGGTGTCCTGCTTCGTCGTGCCTTGCGCGTGGAGCGTCGCGCCCGCGAACAACAGGGCCGCCGCCGCAACGAGCGAAATGCGCTTCATGGTCCGTCCTCCGGAGGGTGGGTGTCGCTTCTCGCCCTTGTCGACCGAGGACGAGGTATCAAATGAGTGAACGACGATTCCCGAGAGAGCCTGGGAATCCGACCCAACAGACCCAGGGATCTCCCGCGCCGTCACACCTCTCCGCGATTCAATCGGCTGAGCGCGATCTGAATCGGCGCTACCGTCGCGGCGACGCACAGCAGCAGCGCCAGACCGAACCCGATGATCATCTCTAACGGGTCAGCCCTCGTCCCGAACGCCTGAGCGCTGAGGTACGAGTAGACGGGGCGCGCCTCCAGAATCACCGTCCCGCCGATGAGCGCGACGGAGCTCATCATGAACAACAAGCCGCCGAACGACGTCGGGATCTGCGCGGCGTTCTCCGTGGCGTACTGCGGAAACAACGTCCCGAACCCCATCGCCAACCCCGCCACAGCGAGCGTCATGAACGTGATCGTGAAGACCGATACGACCATCATGAACGGAGTGACCTTGAGCAAATAGTCCGTCACTCCGACGATCGCCAGCGCCAGAATCAGGAGCGGAAGCGTTCCAACCCAGAACTTCGCCCAGAGTAGCTCGCGCATGGACATCGGACTCGACCGCAGCAGCCAAAACGTGCGGCCCTCGAGACTCACGCCCGGGAAGATGAAGCGCGCCGCGATCGACGCGAGCACGAACCCCGCCAATACCAAATTCAGAAACGGGACGACGTTGACCAGGAAGAACGTCATCCCTTCGCCGCGGAGCGGCAGGAACTTGATGTTGAAGACGTACACGATCACGAGCACCGCGAGGAGAATCAGCTGCGACCACTGCGTCGTGTCGCGGAAGAAGAGTCGAATCTCCTTGAGCAGAAGCTCACGCTTCACGACGCCGACGGTACCGAGCAGACGATGCCCAAACCGAGAGATCGCCCCGGGGCGCACCCACCGCTCCGCGCCTTCCTGCGCTTTGCTGAACCCCTTCGCGTAGTACCACCGATGGAGCGCAGCGCCGAGGACGAGCGCCGCGGCCGCGGTCGACCACAATAAATAGTAGGGAAGCAGGTCGTTTCGCGGCGCCAGCCACGACATCACCGCGCGCTGCACCCACTCGCTCGGCAGCATCGGATTCGTCGGACCACGCAGCAGCGTCACGAAGTCGACGAGCGACCGGAACGCTTCGGGCCGCGCGAACCGCTCGGGGCGGACCAGACGGAACAAGACGACGATGCCGCCGGCGGCGAGCACGGCAATCACGCTCAGGATGTCGCGCGTCCGTCGCGCCGGAAAGACGTTCACCAAGACGAGCGTGATCGCCGTTCCGATCACCGACGGAATGATCAGAAAGGGCAGAAAGCACGCGACGACGATGAGCGGAAATAGCGGCCCGCCCGAGTAGACGATGCCATATGCCGCGAACATCGGCACCGACATGAGCACGACCATCCAACTCGAGTGGATGGTCGTCTCGATCAGCTTCGCGAGGTAGAGCTTGAGCCAGTCGACGGGCGCGCCCACGAGCATGTCGAGGTCCTTCGCCAGGAAGAACGTCGACAGTGCCGTGATGATGTTCGACAATAAGAGAATTGAAAAGAACCCGACCAAAATCAGGCCGAGGAGCTTGCCGGCGAGCAGCGGTCCGATTTCCTGGGTGCCGCGGAAGTAACGCAGCAGCCGGTACAACATGAAGAAGATGAACGCCCAGAATCCCAGCCCGAAGAGGCCGAGGAAGAAGACGCGAAGCCCTTGGCCCTTCTCATCGGAGCCCGCGATGGCGCGCGCCGTGAGCCACTTGGGACTCAGGAGATGTGCGGTTGACGGATCCGGAAGCTTCTCAAGCATCGAGGACGTCGACCAACGCGCGCGCCGCGTTCTCTCCCGTGAGACGGAGGAAGATCTCTTCGAGCCCGGTCGCGCCCGAGACCGCGGTCGCCCGCAGCTCGTCCATGGTGCCACACGCGCGGATCACGCCGTTCTGAATGATTCCGATCCGGTCGCACAGCGTCTGGGCGACTTCGAGCGTGTGCGTCGACATCATGATCGTGTGGCCGCGGTGTGTGTATTCTTTAAAGAGATCTTTGAGAATACGCGCCGCTTTGGGGTCGAGTCCCACCATGGGCTCGTCGACGACGATCACGTCCGGCCGGTGCACGAAGGCGCTCGAGATGATGAGCTTTTGCCGCATGCCGTGGCTGTAGCTCTCGACCAACTCGTCGCGCCATTCGTCGAGATCGAACAGCGCGAGGAGCTCGCGCGCGCGATGCTCGACCACCGGCCCGTCCTGCTCGTACAACCCCGCGACGAATCGAAGAAACTCGGAGCCGGTCAGCTTCTCATAGATGAACGGCCGATCGGGGATGAAGCCCAACTTGCTCTTGGCGGCGATTGGATTTGCCGCGATGTCGATCCCGCCGATCTCCACGGTGCCGCTGGTCGGTCGCAAAATGCCGGCAATGATGCGCAACGACGTCGTCTTCCCGGCGCCATTCGGGCCGAGGAAGCCGAACAACTCTCCGCGCGGCACCTCGAGATTGATCGAGTTCACCGCGGTAAAGCTGCCGTACCGTTTGACGAGATTCGTGATCTTGATCATCGCTCGATCATCTGGGCGGGCGGCGGGGCTGTGTGCCGACCGAGAGCACCGTGATTCGCATCGGCGCCACGAGACGAAGGAAATCGGCTTGGCGCATGAGTCGGGGTGAAAGGAAAACGTGCGAGGCGTCCGCGGGAAATTCTCCGAACGTCGGATCGACCGCGATCCAACGGCCGCCCAAGAGGACGTCGGACCACACGTGGTAGTAAAATCCGCCGTTCGAATAGCGAAGTCCTGTTGCAAACCGGCCCGGGATGCCGGCGGCTCGCGCCAGTGCGACGAACAGCTGCGCGTGCTCGAACGCGTCGCCTTTCCGCATCGCTTGAACGGACAGGACATTCACGTCCATACTCGGCGCGAGCGCAATGGAGTCGTGCACCCATGCAACTAGCCGTTTCGCGATCTCCGTTTCGTCGTGCGTATCGCCGATGATCTGACGCACCAGGTCGACCTGCACCGGGTTGCTCGAACATCCGCCGACGTATTTCCCGGAGCTCGGAATACACGAGGGCGGTCGAATGCCGCGCCAGACGGTCGGCGTGCCACCGTGTGCCAGGTCGTCGACGCTCACGAACAGCGTGTCCTTGGACAGGCGCTGACGTCCGTCCGTCAAGGCAAACGCGGACAGGTCGACTCCGGAGATCACGAGTTGCAGGCTCGAGATCGGCGTATGCCGCTCCTGCGCGAGACTCGTGGCGCTCGGCGTGGGTCGAATCTCAGCCCGAAACGGTGCTCCACCGCGACCCGGCTCCGTGTTTAGAGAATCAGCTTTCCAGTTCTCGAATGCAATCTCGTACGGCAGTCGCTGGAGGTCGAACCCGAGTTGCGTCGTGCGAACGAGACGCCCGTGTTCGTCGACCCAGCCGTCGATCGCAGCATTCGAGTCGGCGGCGAGGCGCCACGCTCGAACCGTATCCGAGTGCGCCGGCTTCCACCGCGCTGTCGTCGAGTCGAACACGGCGCTGTCGGCGATGGTGAACAGCGATTCGGCCGCGACCCGGACCGCCACCGTCCGCTGCGTCATCGTCTTCGGGTCGAGCATCGGCAGGAGAAAGCTCTTCCCGACTTTCGGTCGCTCCATCAACGCGATCGCCAGCGGCATCATATTCGGCAGCAGTGCTTGGGCCGACATCGCGACATGCTCCGAATCAGCAAGGTGACTCGCTGCCCCTCGACCGACGACGAGGACACTGTCGCCGATGAAGCGGCCGCCCGCGAGTTGCGGCGGTCCATTGCCGTCGAGCTCCGTCGCGAACTTGCTGATGCGCATCCCGCGCGTGAGCGTCGCGTCGGTCCACTGCGCGATGCGACGCCGGTCGGTGCCCGTCGTCGTATCGGCGACGAAGTAATCGCTGACGACGATCGCCGTGGTCGTGGTATCGATCGTCGACGAGGCGAAGCCAACCTGCTGGTCGTGCTTCATGACGCCAAAATAGACGGCGCCCGGCGTCACCTTGAGCGCCACTTCGGCCAAGCGCTCGAGCTGCGGACGGAAGAATTCCCGTTGTATGAGAACTCCAATACCTGCGAGCCAGGCGGCCACGATCACTCCGCCAAGCATCGCGCGGCGGCTCATCAGCGTCGCTGCGCTTCGCGAGCGCGTTGGTAGGCGGCCGTCGCTTCGTCGGGACGATGCAACCGGTCGAGAATCACGCCGATGCCCTTGAGCGCACGCCAGTTGTCCGGCTGCAGTCGCGCGGCCGTCTCGTACGCCTCGAGCGCCTCGGGCAGCCGGTCGGTGGCATTGTACGCTTCGCCGAGCTGATAGTGCGCGGCGACTTTCGAAGAGTCTAAAGCCACGGCTCGCTGCAACGGTTCGATCGCTTCACGCCACCGCGCGCGTTTGCAGAGCGAAACGCCCAGCTCGAGTAGCGCGCCGGCGTCGGTTTCCTCGGATTTTCCCGTCGACTTCCCCGTCATATCCCTGCGGTACGTCTCAATGAGAGTCTTGGTGACGTCACTAGGCCAGCGCGAGCGTCGTCTCGCTGTTGATCCACTCCAGATACTTCTCCAGTCCGGACTCCACCGGCAGCGCCAGCAGCTCCGGCACTTTGTACGGATGAAGCTCGGCGAAGGCCGCACGAAGCGCGTCGAGGCGGGCCGACCGCGTCTTGAGCATCACGACGACTTCCCGCTCATCCGCCACCTTGCCCTGCCAACGGTAGAGCGACCGTGCGCCTGGAAGCAGCGTGCCACATGCGATCAATCGGCGGTCAAGCAGCTCCCGAACGAGCGACACAGCTTCTTCATCGGAGGCGACGGTGGTGAGAACGACGAGCGCGTCGGTATGTGGCATGGGTGTCCAATATAGCGCCTTGTCTGTCCCCGGTCCCGCTCACAATTTTTCCAGGCTATGGCAGAAGACTCGCTGATCGTCCGCGGCGCGCGAGAGCACAATCTCCGCAACATCGACGTCGTCATTCCCCGCGACAAGCTCACCGTCATCACGGGCTTGTCGGGGTCGGGGAAGTCGTCGCTCGCGTTCGATACGATCTACGCCGAAGGCCAACGACGGTACGTCGAGTCGCTGTCCGCGTACGCACGGCAATTCCTCGGCTTGATGGAAAAGCCGGACGTCGATTCCATCGAAGGCCTGTCGCCGGCAATCTCGATCGAGCAGAAGACGGCCGGCCACAATCCGCGATCGACCGTCGGCACCGTCACGGAGATTTACGATTATCTCCGTCTGCTCTGGGCGCGTGCCGGCACGCCGCACTGCCCGAGCTGTGGACGACCGGTGCAACGGCAGAGCGCCGCGCAGATCGCAGACATCGTTCTCGCGTGGCCCGAGTCGACGCGGATCGAGGTGCGCGCGCCCCTCGTGCAGGGACGCAAGGGAGAGTTCCGCGATCTCTTCGAGACCGTTCGAAAGCAAGGATTCATTCGCGCATACGTCGACGGTGAGCTCATCGAGCTCGCGTCGCCACCCAAGCTCAATCGACGGCAGAATCACACGATCTCCGTCGTCGTCGATCGCTTGACCGTGAAGAAGGAAGACCGCGCGCGTCTCACCGACTCGATCGAGACGGCGCTCAAGCTCGCGGAAGGCGTCGTCGAAGTCCTCAACGGCGACACGAAGTCCGTGGAGCTTTTCTCCGAGCGCTACGGCTGTCCGAATTGCGGCATTTCACTCCCCGAGCTCGAGCCGCGACATTTCTCGTTCAACTCACCATTCGGAGCGTGTCCTGCTTGCGGTGGACTCGGCACCCGTCGGCGGGTGAGTGAAGAGCTCATCATCGGCGGACCGCGCATCTCGATTCTCGAGGGCGTGATTCTCCCGTGGGGCGAGCCGAGTGGATATCTGCGCAAGGTCGTGCTGCCCGCGCTCGCGCGTCAGCTCAAGTTCGACCTGAACATGCCATGGGGAGAGATCCCGAAGTCCGTCCGACAGACGATTCTCTACGGTGGCCGCGGCGAAGGCGAAGCGAAGACCGGTAAACGCGAGCTTGGCGTCGAGTGGGAAGGTGTGATCGCCAACGTCGAGCGCCGCTACGCGGAGTCGGAGTCCGACACCGTGCGCATGGAGCTCCAGGAGTTCATGATCGAGGTGCCGTGCAGCGAATGCGCCGGCCGTCGCCTCAAGCCCGAAGCGCTCTCGGTGACGGTGCACGGCAAGAACATCGGCGAGGTCGTCGAGCTGGCGGTCACCGAGACATTAGAGTTCTTTAACAGCATCCCGATCCGGCGCGATGGCACGCCCGGTCTCGACGCCGAAGTCGCTGGACCGATTCTCAAAGAGGTGCGCGAGCGTTTGCGCTTCCTCGTGGACGTCGGTCTCGACTATCTCACGCTCGGTCGTGCCGCGGAGTCGTTGTCCGGTGGTGAGGCACAGCGCATTCGACTGGCGACGCAGATCGGGTCGCGCCTGGTGGGCGTTCTCTACATCCTCGACGAGCCGTCGATCGGACTGCACCAGCGAGACAACGCGAGGCTGTTGGCAACTCTCGAGCAGCTCCGCGACCTCGGCAACACCGTGATCGTCGTCGAGCACGATGAGGAGACGATGCGCGCCGCCGATCACGTGATCGACTTGGGGCCGGGCGCCGGAAAGCATGGCGGCGAAGTGATCGCCGCTGGAACGATCGACGAGATCAAGCGTGTGCCCGCGTCGATCACCGGAAAGTTCTTGAGTGGTGAGATGGGCATCGCGACACCAGCCACGCGACGTCCTGCCGAGCCGCATCGAATGCTCGAGATCAAAGGCGCGAAGGAGCATAACCTCCGCAACCTCGACGTCTCGATCCCGCTGGGCTTGTTCGTCGCGGTGACCGGAGTTTCGGGATCCGGAAAGTCGACGCTGATCGAAGACATTCTGCATCGCGCGCTCGCGAGGCATTTCTATCGCGCGCGAATGATTCCCGGAGCACACTCCCGCATCACCGGCTTCGAGCACATCGACAAGGTCATCGACATCGACCAGAGTCCGATCGGCCGCACGCCACGTTCGAATCCCGCGACGTATACGGGCTTGTTCACGCCGATTCGCGAGCTCTTCGCCGAATTGCCCGAGGCGAAGATACGCGGCTACGGTCCGGGGCGCTTTTCGTTCAACGTGAAGGGCGGTCGCTGCGAAGCCTGTCAGGGCGACGGTTTAGTAAAGATTGAAATGCACTTCTTGCCGGACGTCTACGTCCCGTGCGAAGTGTGCAAAGGCAAGCGGTACAATCGCGAAACGCTCGAGGTGCGCTTCCGCGGCATGAGCATCGCCGACGTCCTCGAGATGACCGTCGACGATGCATGCGAGTTCTTTCAAAATCAGCCGCGCATCCACCAGAAGCTCGAGACCCTCGCCGACGTCGGGCTCGGCTACATCCACCTCGGCCAGAGTGCAACGACGTTGTCGGGCGGCGAGGCGCAGCGCGTGAAGCTTGCGACGGAGCTGTCGAAGCGTGACACGGGGCGCACCTTCTACATCCTCGACGAGCCGACGACTGGTCTCCATTTCGAGGACGTGCGCGTGTTGCTCGACGTCTTGCATCGCTTGGTCGACCGCGGAAATACGATTCTTGTGATCGAGCACAATCTCGACGTCATCAAGACGGCGGATTGGATCATCGACCTCGGACCGGAAGGCGGAAATCGCGGCGGGAAAATCGTCGCACAAGGCACTCCGGAGGTTGTTGCGGCGACGCCGGCCTCGTACACGGGTCAGTATCTGAAGACATTACTCCAGGAGCGACGCAAAGCGGGTTGAACGGTCTCCGTGAGCGGTGTGTATGATTGTAGACACACTCTTTTAGCGAGGCTCGACATGCGACACGTCAACATCGGCGCTCTGGTGTGCGCGTCGGTTGGAGTCGCGGCGCTCGCGTGCGCGACCTCGCCGAATTCCGCCTCGATGGGTGGTGCGCTCTACATCCCGCGCCCGTCGACCGTTGCCGGCGTTCCAAGTCCGACCTCGCTGGGTCAACGCGACGTCGGCGCTGTCTCGAGGAAGAACGCGGCGCTCAGTGTTGCCGACTCGGTCGTTCGCGCAATGGGCTGGACCGTCATGTCGATCAATGCGCCACGGAGCGAGCTGCGGACCGACTGGTTGTACATCCAAGGCCCAACGTTCAATCCAGCGAACGGGCGACTGTGCGGGAACATGTCTCCATCACTCGTCGGACTCCGGTTGATCGTCGGCCCACGAAACGGCAGCGACTCGATGCATTTCGGTTTGCATGGCGAACTTCGCTACGTGAATGGCGTGGACCCAGCCGAGTCCGAGCGCGTGGGACGTGATGCGTTCGACGTTGCGACCGCCGCGTTGCGAGCGGCGCTGCCCTTAGCGAATGAGCGACCGGATACGCTGACGGCCGGTGTTGGGACGGCGACCGCGCCGTGCGGCAGCGGTTGATCGAACTACGGAGGCGGAAGCGCGCGAGAAAGTTCGTCGTCTAGCGAACCGGCCCCGCGATCTCCGCCGCTCGCAGGCCAAGCCATCGACGCCATTCGACGTCGAGTTGATCGAGCGGCACTTTCTCTCGCGCCGCGATCGACTCGTCCGCCACCCGTCCGAGGATTTTCGAATCGGCAAGTGCGCCGACGAAGTCCGCGCCGTCTCGCGCCGCCAAAAACTTCCCGAGAACGAGCGCCTGCGCATCGAAGAGCGCCGCACCGCGAAGCCTCGGCTGTTCCTCTTCGGAATTCGCGCGTGCGTTCGTACCGCCGCGTGGCGCGCCGCGTCCGCCCATGCCGCCGCCCATCCCACCCATTCCGCCGCGGCCACCCATACCACCCCGGCCCCCTCCCCCGCCTCCGACGCCGCGGCCTTCACCCTGACGTCCTTCCTCGCCACGTCCCTGCGGTCGTCCGTTGGCAGCAACTATCCGCGTCGGTCGCTCCATCCCAAAGAAGCTTCCAAGAGGATGAACAATCTCTAAATGCTGACCGAGGGCGAGCGTGAACCGATCGGTGAGTGAGTCGAACGCGAGCATCGGGATCATCGACTCCGCCCATGCAGGAATGCGATGGTCCGGCACGGTGCCGTCGCTTTCGCGAGCGCTCGCCGGAGTCTTCGTGAGAGCGCTCGCGTGCGCTGAGAGCCACGCGTGCATGACCGGCATCGTGCGATTGATGACGTCGAACGCCGCCGCGCCGCCCGGAATTTCCGCGAGTCCGGACTTGTCGTCCTCGATCGTCGCGTTCGGCGCCGCGAGTGTGACGGTCACGACCTCTCCGCGTGCGGTGTTCGGCACCGGCGCCGGCCCGAGCGGTGCTTTGTTGACGGGCGCTTCGCGGCCGATCGTCACGACGACGGATGCGAGGCTGTCTTTCGGAAATGCGCGATGGAACGCGGCGGCTTCTCCATCGAGCAGCGGCTGAACCGTTGCGAGATCCAACTTCGTTCGGCCGATCAGCTCATACCCCGGGCCGCGCGTGACCCACGTGGTCTCGTTCCCCACCATGCGAAGCGTCGCGACGACGCGCGCGACTGCGGCCGGGTCTGGCCCGACGGGTCGCATACCGTGTGAGCTGCACGCTGCGGCCGCCGCCGCGAGCGAAGAAATGATGAGGACGCGAGAGAGATGAGTCGGCATGGAGGCTCGCTGTACAGACACGTTACGGCCGAGGTACCCCAATCGGCCACGGGAGAGCCACTAACTTTCGGCAATGGTTTCGCTGCTCGACATCATTGGCCCCGTCATGGTCGGGCCCTCCAGCTCACACACGGCGGGTGCGTGTCGGCTCGGCCTTCTCGCGCGAGGTCTCGTCGGCGGTACGCCCGATCGCGCGACGATTGAATTGCACGGCTCGTTCGCGCGAACCGGCGAGGGACACGGGACGGACAAAGCCATCGTCGCCGGCTTGATGGGGTTTCGGCCCGACGACGATCGCATCCGCCGCGCATTAGAGATCGCTGAACACGAAGGGCTCGACTACAAGTTCGAGAAGACGACGCTCGACGAGGACGCGCACCCGAACTCGGTTCGCATCACGCTCGAGCGAGGCGGCTGGAAAGCCGTGATGACCGGCTCGTCGCTCGGAGCCGGACGCGTTCTCGTCAACGAGATCGACGGATTCCCGGTCGAAGTATCAGGAAACTATCATACAATAGTTCTCATCGCCGAGGATATTCCGGGATCGATTGCGCGGATTGCGACGCTCTTGGCCGACGACCACATCAACATCGCGACGCTTCGGCTCACGCGGCAGCGCAAGGGCGGCGACGCGTTCATGGTCATCGAGCTCGATGACTATCCCGACGAAACCGTTCGCGATCACATTCGCGCGTTTCCATGGGTGCGTTGGGCATTCCGGCTCGACAAAGTCTCCGCATAGCCATGAGCCGCAATCATGTATAAGTCGTTGGCCGCGGCCGTCCGCGACGCTGAAGCGCACGGCATTCGGCTCTCGCAACTCGCGCTCGAAGCTGAATCGTCCGATCAAGGCCGTCCCGTCGGCGAGATTCGCGACATCCTGCTCCGCGCGCTTCGCGTGATGCAGGGCGCGGTCGAACGCGGTCTCACGGGCGATCTGCGGTCCGAGTCCGGTCTCGTCGGCGGTGACGCAGCGAAGCTCGTCCACGGTCCGCCCGGACCACTCGCTGGAACACCGTTCCGCGACATCCTTGCGCGCGCCCTCGCCGTGCAGGAAGTCAACGCGGCAATGGGCGTCATCGTCGCAGCACCAACCGCGGGCGGCGCCGGCGTGTTGCCCGCGGTGCTCACCGGTTTGGCAAACGCGCGCGGCCTGTCCGACGACACGCTCGTCGACGCGCTCGCGACCGCAGGGTTGATCGGCGCAGTGATCGCTGAGCGCGCGTCTCTCTCGGGTGCGGAAGGTGGATGCCAGGCGGAAACTGGCGCGGCCGCCGGCATGGCCGCCGGCGCTGGAACCGAGATGCTGGGCGGAACTCCGAGCCAGGTGGCACATGCTGTAGCACTCGCGCAACAAGGCACGCTCGGCCTTGTGTGTGATCCGCTCGGCGGACTCGTCGAATTGCCATGCGTGTTTCGGAACGCGACTGGCGCAGCGATCGCGCTTGCGGCCATCGAGATGTCGCTCGCCGGAATTACGTTCGCCATTCCTGCCGACGAAGTGATCGACACGATGGGCGACATCGGTCGCGAGATGGATGTGCGCTATCGGGAAACCGCCGGCGGAGGACTGGCCGCAACGCCAACAGGGCGACGTCTGGCACGCGAGCGATTGGTGCAGATCAAACGTGGATAGTACCTTATCGCCCTGAAACGTTGCCCCCGGGAGTACCGTAAGTCCTTCACGCATCTAGCCAGGATTCGGCGATGGTTACGAAAGACGACATTGAGGGCTTTCTCAATCGATTGAGTGCCGACGGGGCGAGCCACACGGAGGTCGAACCAGGGCTCTGGGTCATCAAGCCGAGTGGCGAGCTCGATTTCGGCGTGGTGGTGCATTACTCGCCGCCCGTGGTCGTGCTCCGCGTCAAGGTGATGACGCTCCCGACGGAGCCGGAAACGCTCGCGACGTTGAGTCGACGGCTGCTCGAGCTCAACGCCACCGATCTCGTGCACGGCGCCTACGGCATCGAGGATGAATCGATCGTGATGACCGAAGCGCTCGAGCTCTCCCACCTCGACTACGAGGAGTTCCTCGCCGCGTACGAGAGTATCACCGTCGCGCTCGCATCGCACCTGCGCGAGCTCGGCTCGTTCCGCGAGGCACAATAGCCCATGGGTATCTTCGATCGTTTGTCGACCCTGTTGCGGTCGAACATCAATGACTTGATCTCTCGGGCCGAAGATCCCGAGAAAATGCTCAACCAGATTCTCGTCGACATGCGCGGCCAACTCGCGAAGGCCAAGCAGCAGGTCGCGACCGCGATCGCCGACGAGAAGCGACTCCGCGATCAAGCCGATGCCGAGTACCGGCAGGCAGCGGATTGGGAGAACAAGGCGATGCTCGCGATCAAAGAGAGTCGCGACGATCTCGCCAAGCAGGCGCTCGTTCGACAGAGCGAGCACACCACGGCCGGGCAGCAGCTCGAGCAGACGTGGGAAACGCACCGCATGGAAACGGAGAAGCTCAAGAATTCACTCCGCGACCTGAACGACAAGATCGAAGAAGCCAAGCGCAAGAAGAATCTCCTCGTCGCTCGCCAGCGCCGCGCGCAAGCGCAAAAGCGCATCGCCGAGACGATGTCGTCAATGTCGGAGAAGTCTGCGTTCGAGGCGTTTGCGCGGATGGAAGAGCGCATCGAGACGAACGAGCGTCAGCTCAAGGCGTCCATCGAGATCGAGGAAGAGTTCACGGGCGACCGCCTCGCGCACGATTTCAAAGCGCTGGAGAAGGGCGCGGCCGCGGGCAGCGTCGACAACCAACTGCTCGCGCTCAAACAGAAGATGGGAATGCTTCCTGCGGGAACACCCGACAAGCGTGCGCTCGGCGCCGGCAACAGCGCCGTCGATGAAGAGACAGTTCACGCCGAAATCGAGGAACCTGAAAAAAAGAGCCATTGAGCTTTGGACGCTTCAGCTCCACATAGCGCGAGTCATTCGCACGAGCACGACACCGGCGCGCGTCGATTCCGATTCGCGCCGATTCTGACGGCGACGGTCCTGACAGTCCTCCTGCTTTGGCTGTTCAAGACCGTCGCTCAAGTTTTCGTCCTGCTCCTCCTCGGCATTCTGATCTCGCTGTACCTCGGTGCCGTCGCGAACTGGATTCAGCGGCGTACGCGAGCCCCTGAGCGCCTCGCGCTCGCGGCGGCAATCTTCGGCACGTTGGGCGCGCTCGTCCTCCTCGGATGGATTCTCGCCCCGCCGGTGATCGAGCAGACGCGCCAGCTCATCGTGCAGCTCCCGAAATTCATCGAGTCATGGGAGGGCGGGCTCGATACGTTGGCCCGTCGCTATCCTGATTTGCGCGACCTCGTCGGCAACCCCGGCGAGCATAAAACGCTCCAGGCGGCGCTCGGCGAGCTGCAAAGCGTCGCCGGTTCGCTCCCGACGAAGGCTTTAGAGATCTTGCATGCCGCCATCAACGTTTTCGCGGTGATGGTGATGGCGATCTACCTGTCGCTTCACCCGGCGCTCTACCGCGAGTGGCTGATCGTGCTCTTTCCGCCGATCCATCGCGACCTCGTGCGCGACGTCTTGGCGGATCTTGCAGACTCGCTGCGCGCCTACATCGTCGGCCAATTGTTGACGATGAGCTTCCTCGGCGCGATCACCACCGTTGGCCTGCTCGTGCTGAGCGTACCGTTCTCACTGCCGTTCGGCATTTTCACTGGACTCGTCGCGATCGTGCCGTTCTTTGGGACGCTCTTGTCGACGACGGTGCCCGCGCTGTTCGTGCTCACGGGCGAAGGGTATCACGGGTTCACGCCCGTGGGACACGCACTCCTCGTCGTCGGACTCGGCGTGATCGTGCATCTGATCGAAGGGAACATCGTGTCGCCGCTCGTCATGTCGAGAAAGGTCGATTTACCGCCGGTGCTGACGATCATGGCCGTCCTCGTGATCGGCCAACTGCTCGGCGGTCTCGGACTGATCGTCGCGCTGCCGACGCTCGCCGCGCTCATGGTGATCGTCAAACGCATTCTGATCAATCGCATTTACGAGGGACACGGCTTCCGACGCACGGCGCGCGAGCGTCCCCTCGTGCTTCGCCTTCCCGCGCCAGGCGGTGGAATCATCGCTCCGACAGGCTCTCCGACGGACGTGATTTCGCACGCGGAAACGACCGGCTTGCACAAGAGCGCGTAACTGGGTTGGTCGAACTACCGAAATACAACCGAGTTACTACCGACGCAGCCGGTCACGACTGACGAGCACCGACCACTCCGTACCAAATCCGTCTGTGTCTGGCCGCGTCCGTGATGACTCGGTTGTCGTTCGCAGTGAAGCGCGAGAGAAATTGATCCCACCTGCAATGATTCGGTGACGCACTGAGCGCCCTCGCATGTTACAAGTTCTCGCATGCGCTGCGCCCTGGAGCTCTGCGGCATCACCAAACGCTTCACGGCGGGATTTGGAACCTGCCTCGCGTCAACGGACGCACTGCGCGGCCTGGATCTCGTCGTCTACGAAGGCGAGTGTGTCGCGCTCACCGGTCAAGCGGCAACCGGAAAGTCCACCGCGCTGCTGTGCGCCGCAGGTCTGCTCATCCCTGACGCCGGCAGTGTCCGCTGGTTCGGGAAAGCGTCGCGAGCGACCGCGATCGAGCGGACGACGTATCACGTTGCCGTGATCGGCCAGGCCATTGCGCGCATCCCACGTCCGGAGTTGCCGCACCTTCATCTGCTCGACGCCCCCGAGCAGATACTTCCTGGTCCAACGGACAAGTTCATCCGTTGGATCGAGCGGCATCGTTCACGCGGCGATGCGATTCTTCTGGCGACGCGAGACGTCAGCCTTGCCGACCGCGTCGCTGATCGCACGGTGAGCCTCGTGAGCGGACGCTCATATGCGGCTGCACCAACACGCGTCGCACGCGTTGCCGAGGGCGGCGCCCGCTTGGTGTCGAGGGGAGGGACCATGTAGCATTCACCGATCCAAACTCCCCCCGTGTCGATGCCCGCCGAGTTCTGCCTGTACAACACGCTGACGCGCTCCGTCGAGCCTTTTGCTCCGTCGGAAGGAACGACCGTGCGCATCTACAGCTGCGGACCGACGGTCTACAACCCCGCACACCTCGGGAATTTTCGAACGTTTCTGTTTGTCGATCTGCTGCGGCGAACGTTGCGTTTGCGCGGCTGGACGCCACGCCAGGTCATGAACCTGACCGACGTCGACGACAAAATCATCAAGCGCGCGGCTGAGCAGGGAAAGACGATTCGGCAGGTCACGGAGCCCGTGACTGAGATCTTCCATGCCGACCGTGAGTATTTGCGAATCGAGCGGGCGGAGGTGTATCCCAAAGCGACGGATTACATCCCGCAGATGATCAAGCTCGTCGAGCGGCTGGTCGAACGTGGCGTGGCGTACGTTGCCGACGACCGGTCGGTCTACTTCGCCATCGATCGATTTCCCGGCTATGGCAAGCTCTCGCGCTTGGACACTCGCGAGGTCAAGGCGGGCGCACGCGTGGCGCAGGACGACTACTCGAAGGAGAACGCGCAGGATTTCGCCCTGTGGAAGTCGGCGAAGCCGGAAGACGAGGCGTCGGGCGCCGCTTGGGATTCTCCGTGGGGCCGTGGCCGTCCCGGCTGGCACCTCGAGTGCTCGGCGATGGCGATCGAGTTGCTCGGTGAGACGCTCGACATTCACGCCGGCGGAATCGATCTCGTCTTTCCGCATCATGAAGACGAAATCGCTCAGTCCGAGGCGGCGACGGGCGAGCCGTTCTCGCGGTTCTGGTGCCACGGAGCATTTCTCCTCACCGAAGGCGCGAAGATGGCCAAGCGCCACGGCAACGTGACGACCGTTCAAGGCATGCGTGAATCGAAGATCTCGGCCGCGGCGGTTCGGCACTTCGTGTTCAACACGCATTATCGGAAGGAGCTGAACCTCTCGGATGAAGCGTTGGAAGCGTCGATCAACGCGGTTCGTCGCGTGGGCGATTTCGCAGAGCGCTTGGCTTCGGCGACGGGTGGAACGCCGGAGCTTGGTCAGGCTGCGGATGCGGCGATGCAGGAAGTCGAGGCTGCACTGTTCGACGATCTCAACGCGCCCAATGCGTTGGCGGGCTTGTTCACGTTCATTCATCGCGCGAACGCCGAGCTCGACAAACACGGCACTGATGCCGAGGGGTTGGAGAAGGCGCGTGTGACGTTCTCGCGCATCAACGGCGTGTTGGACATTCTGCCGGATCGGACGGTGGACGATCCGGAGTTGGTCGCCTGGGTCGAGCAGCAGATTGCCGCGCGCAAGGCGGCGCGGGAGCGGCGGGACTTTGCCGAGGCGGACCGTATCCGCAAAGAGTTGACGGATCGCGGGATCGTGCTGGAGGACTCGGCGGGTGGTACGAGGTGGAAGCGGTTGCGTTGAGTCGGCGATGGGCGGTGGGCGATCGGCGGTAAGTGCGCAAGCTTCTGGCTGGACGTCGAATCGGTTCGCGGACCGCCGACCGCCGACGCTCGTAAGCTCGCGTGCCATCGTCGCTTGACAGCTTTTTCTCGCCCACTTACCTTTTCAAGTCTCGCGCAAAAGTGGCCGTCCGCTGACGAACTGCTGACGTAGCTCAATTGGCAGAGCACCTGATTTGTAATCAGGCGGTTGCGAGTTCGATTCTCGCCGTCAGCTCTGGATTGGGCATCGGAAGTGAGTCGTCTGCGGTCGGCTGCGCTGCGTGAGTCTTTGATCGGGTGGGGTGGCCGAGTGGCTAATGGCAGCAGACTGTAAATCTGCCGGGTTAACGCCCTACGAAGGTTCGAATCCTTCCCCCACCATGATGGCACGGGTTGCGGGGTGAAGGGTGCGGGGCGAGGTGGACGACGGGGAGTGTGCGCGGGAGTAGCTCAGTTGGTAGAGCGCAAGCCTTCCAAGCTTGATGTCGCGGGTTCGAGCCCCGTCTCCCGCTCTCGGACGGATGCGCAGGTGTTAGAGAAGTTGAAATACGAGTTTGTTCGAGTTTTGCTGACGTAGCTCAGTTGGTAGAGCACACCCTTGGTAAGGGTGAGGTCACCGGTTCAATCCCGGTCGTCAGCTCTAATGGCAGGGTCGAGGGGTGAGGGTCGAGGGTTGAGGGCTGTACGCGCGAGTTGGTCCGCGCCTGCGTCCGAGCGGTCAACCCACATGCAGTCGTGCCGACGGCGCGACGTCCTTTCCTCGACCCTCACTCCTCGACCCTCAACCCTGAAGTGGTATGCCTAGAGACAAGATCATCCTCGCGTGTAGCGAGTGCAAAAACCGGAACTACTTCACCACGAAGAACAAGCGCCTGCATCCCGAGCGCGTCGAGTGGAAGAAATACTGCCCGCGCTGCAACACGCACCGCGTGCACAAGGAAACCAAGTAATGGCTGACGCTGTCGCACCGTCAAAGCCCACGCAGAGCAAGTGGGGCTCGCTCGTCGAGTTCTACCACGGCGTGATGGCGGAGATGAAGAAGGTGACGTGGCCGAACATGCAGGAAGTTCGGTCGGCTACGATCGCAATCATCATCTTCGTCCTCCTGCTCGGCCTCTTCATCACGATTCTCGACTTCGTTCTCCAGGGCATCCTGATCAAGGCGATTCCGTCGCTCATCTCCGGGGGACGCTAACCGGATATGGAACATCGCTGGTACGCCATTCAGACGACTGCTGGCCATGAGAACAAGGTGCGGTCGTTGCTTCAGCGGAAGATCGACGCGGATGCGCGTCAACCGGAGGATCGCTCGATTCGTCAGGCGCTCGTTCCGACGCAGGAAGTCGTCGAGATCAAGAATGGCAAGAAGGTGAACGTCGAACGCAAGCTCTATCCCGGCTACGTGCTGGTCGAGATGGAGATGACGCAGGAGACGGCGCACGTCGTCAACGGCATTCAGGGCGTGATCAAGTTCGTGGGACACGACTCACGGTTCCCACAACCGCTTCGCCCCGATGAAGTGAACCGCCTCCTCGGCATTGCGATGGAAGCGGAAGAAGAAGAACCGCGCGAGGAGATTCCGTTCCTCGTCGGTCAAGCAGTCGCGATCACGGAAGGACCGTTCACCGATTTCAATGGAACGGTCGAGGAAGTGATCGCGGACAAGGGAAAAGTTCGCGTGTCGGTGAGCCTGTTCGGTCGGCCGACGTCGGTGGAGTTGGATTATTTGCAGTTGAAGGCGTACTGAAGCGCTACCGGCTGCCGGCTTCCGGCTGCCGGCCAAAGCGCAGCAGTTGGTAGCCGGTAGCTGGTAGCCGGCAGCAAGTCGTCAGCGACCACTCTGACGTAAAGCGCACAGTGGGAGATCGGCCGCGGCAACGCGGAGCTCGTTCAAAGGAGTCTTATGGCAAAGAAAGTCGCCGGGTTTGTGAAGCTGCAAATCCCTGCGGGCAAAGCCAATCCTGCCCCTCCGGTAGGAACAGCGCTCGGTCCTCAGGGAATCAACATCATGGCGTTCTGTAAGGAGTTCAATTCCAGAACGCAGGGCCAGGATACCATCCTGCCCGTCGAGATCACGATCTACTCCGACAAGTCGTTCACCTTCATCCTCAAGACGCCGCCCGCGGCGGTCCTGCTGAAGAAGGAGGCCGGAATCGAGAAAGGATCTGGTCAGCCGAACCGCAACAAGGTCGGCAAAGTGACGAAAGCGCAGGTGCGCAAAATCGCCGAGATCAAGATGCCCGATCTCAACTGCGACACGATCGAGTCGGCCATGATGATGGTCGCCGGTGCGGCGCGGTCGATGGGGCTGGAGGTCATCGACTGATGCGCGAACACGGAAAGAAGTACACGACCGCGGCGAAGAATCGCGATATCGCCTTGACGTACCAGCCCAAGCAGGCGCTGGAGATCGTCAAGAAGTCGGCGTACGCGAAGTTCGACGAGACGGTCGAAGTCGCCGTGCGCTTAGGGGTCGATCCGCGTCACGCCGATCAGGTGGTGCGCGGGACTGTCGTGCTCCCGGCCGGCACCGGAAAGTCGGTGCGCGTGCTCGTGATCGCCGTCGGCGACAAAGCGCGGGAAGCCGAAGAAGCGGGTGCCGACTTCGTGGGTGCGGAGTTCATTGCCAAGATCAAAGAAGGCTGGCTCGACTTCGACGTGCTGATCGCCACGCCAGACCAGATGGGCCAGCTCGGCCAGTTGGGTCGCGTGCTCGGTCCGCGTGGTCTCATGCCCAATCCGAAAGCGGGCACGGTCACGTTCAACGTCGGCAACGCGGTCAAAGAGACCAAGGCCGGCAAGATCGAATTCCGCGTCGACAAGGCGGGGAACGTTCATGCGCCGATTGGAAAAGTCTCATTCGGGCTCGACGCGCTCGAGACGAATTTCACCGCGTTCATGGACCAGATCGTTCGCTCCAAGCCGGCGGCGGCGAAGGGCGTCTACGTCAAGAACGTCTCGGTCTCCAGCACCATGGGTCCCGGCGTCACGATCGACATCAACCCGTACCGGGGCTAAGGGGGTCCGATGAATAGAACCGAGAAAGAGGCACTCGTTGCCGACTTGAAGGGAAAGCTCGAGGGCGCGACCGCGCTCTACTATACGGATTTCACGGGCCTGAACGTGAAGCGCATGACGGAGCTTCGTCGGCGGTTGCGGAAGGCCAATGTCGAATACGTCGTCATCAAGAACACGCTGGCGCTGCGCGCCGTCAACGAGAGTGGTCTCGTTGGCGAGCGGTTGCGCGGGCCGACGGGTCTCGTGGTGTCGAAGGATGCGGTGGCGGCTGCCAAGGTCATCACCGATTTCGCGAAGGAGAACGACAAGAAGCCGGCGGTGAAGGGCGGTCTGTTCGAGGGGAAATCGATCGATCAGGCGCAGGTCACGAAGCTGGCCTCGATGCCGTCTCGCGAGCAGATGCTCGCGGAGCTTGGTGCTGGACTGCAGGCCCCGATGGCCGCCTTCGTGGGCGCGCTGAACGGGCTGTTGTACATGTTCGCGGGCGCGCTCGACGCGCTCAAGACGCAGAAGGAAGGCGCGGCAGGAGGCGCCGCATAACGGCTGCGGACTACGGGCTCAACGCTACTGGAAGCCCGAGAGTCCGGAGCCTGAAAGGCCAGTAGCAGAATGCCAACTGCCTCGACTGACTTTTTTCAACACCAGGAGAATTACGACAATGCCAACGACACTGAGCAAGGACGAGATCCTCGACGCGATCGGCAACATGTCCGTCTTCGAGCTCGCCGAGCTGATTGAAACCTTTAAGACGAAGTTCAACGTCACGATTGCGGCAGCGCCGGTGGGTGGCGCGCCTGCGGGTGGCGGCGGCGGTGCGGCGGCGGCTCCGGCCGTCGAGGAGAAGACCGAGTTCGACGTCGTGCTGAAGGAAGCCGGCGCGAAGAAGATTCAGGTCATCAAGGTGGTGCGCGAGTTGACCGGCCTCGGCCTCAAGGAAGCCAAGGACATGGTCGACGGTGCGCCACAGACGGTGAAGTCCGGGGTATCCAAGGACGAAGCCGCATCCGTCAAGGCGAAGCTGGAAGAGCAAGGCGCCGTGGTCGAAGTGAAGTGACCGCGAAGCGGTCATCTTTCCTTCAGCCATCCGCGCCATTAGTGATCTCGAAACTCTCGCCACTTTCTGCTGGACCAATGGCCCCTCGCACGGGGCGCGCTGACGCGCGTCCCTCCGAGGGTCTCGTTGCTGTGCCCTGTTCCCGAGTGAACAATGTCTGACATCAAGCAAATTTCCTTCGCGAAGCTCGACGAGGGGATGGACATGCCCCATCTCCTCGACATCCAGACGCGCGCCTTCGAAGCGCTGTTGCAGCTGGACGCGGCCTCGCATGACCGCGAAGACATCGGCCTCGAGCGGGTCTTCAAAGACCTGTTCCCGATCACCGACGTCCACGAAAATTTTTCGCTCGAGTTCGTCCGCTACTCGCTCGGCGAGCCGAAGTACACCGTCGAAGAGTGCATCGAGCGCGACATGACCTACTCGGCGCCGCTGAAAGCGACGCTGCAGCTGGTCATCAACGAAGTCGTCAACGAGCAGAAGCGGCCCCGCAACATCATCGAGAAAGAGGTCTATCTCGGTGAGTTGCCGCTGCTCACGCCGCTGGGCACGTTCGTGATCAACGGCGCAGAGCGCGTGATCGTCAGCCAGTTGCACCGGTCGCCGGGCGTGGTGTTCGAGGAGTCGACGCACCCGAACGGCCAGCGGCTCATCTCCGCCCGCATCATTCCGTTCCGCGGATCGTGGGTCGAGTTCACGGTCGACATCCACGACGTCGTCTACGTCCACATCGACAAAAAGAAGAAGTTCCCGGCCACCGCGCTCCTCCGCGCGTTCGGCTACGGAACGAACTCCGACATTCTCCGCCTGTTCTTCGCAATCCGCGACTTGGATCTCACGAAGAAACGCGAGAGCCGCACCGACGTGCGCGAACTGTTCGGCGCGATCATCGCCGAAGATATCGCGCTGCCGGGCGAAGCCACGGCCGAAGACGCGCCCAAGGCGCGCACCAAGAAAGCCAAGGCCGAGCGCGAGCGCGCTGAGAACATCCTCCTCGTGAAAGAGGGCGACGAGCTCACCGAAGAGGTCTACAACCGTCTGCGCCGGCAGAACATCGATACGATCAAGGTGTTTGCGTCGCATATGCGGATCGATTTGCGCGACGAGCAGGATGCGATCGAGCGCGGCGAGCGGCCGGTGCGCCGCCAGCTCGCGGTCGACGTCGTGGACTCCGACGGTGAAGTCGTCGCCGAGACGGGCCAGATGCTGTCCGACACGCTGATCAAGAAGATTCGCAAGGCCGACATCACGAAGGTCAACGTCTTCGTGTCGAGCGGCCGCGCAGAATCGACGCTCATCAAGAACACCTTGGCGAAGGATCCGACGCACTCCGAGAAGGAGTCGCTGTCGCAGATCTACGCGCTACTCCGTCCGGGCGACGCACCCGACGCGCAGACGGCGAAGCAGGCCCTCGAGCGACTGTTCTTCTCGCCGAAGCGCTACGATCTCGGTCGCGTCGGCCGCTACAAGATCAATCAGCGGCTCGGCATGAACATGCCGGCCGATTACACGGTGCTCTCGAAGGAAGATTTCGTCGAGATCATCCGCTATCTCGTGGAGCTGCACGAAGGCCGCGGCCACGTGGACGACATCGACCACCTCGGCAACCGTCGCATTCGGTCGGTCGGTGAGTTGATCGCGAACCAGTTCTCCGTCGGCTTGAGCCGCATGGCGCGCCTGGTGAAGGAGCGCATGTCGATCAACACCGACCCCGAAAAGATCTCGCTCGACGATCTCGTGAACGCCCGCACCGTCTCGGCGGTGATTCAAGCGTTCTTCGGATCTTCACAGTTGTCTCAATTCATGGATCAAACGAACCCACTCGCCGAGTTGACGCACAAGCGTCGTCTGTCGGCGTTGGGTCCGGGCGGTCTGACGCGCGAGCGCGCCGGCTTCGAAGTGCGCGACGTGCACTATTCGCAGTACGGCCGCATGTGCCCGATCGAGACGCCGGAAGGTCCGAACATTGGACTGATCACGTCGCTCGCGTGCTATGCGCGTGTGAACGATCTCGGCTTCGTGGAGACGCCGTACCGTGTCGTGAAGAACGGCAAGGTCACCGGCGATATCGCATGGCTCGACGCGAACCGCGAAGAAGACGCGATCATCGCGCAGGCCAGCTCGCGCGTCGCCGACAACGGCGAGTTCATGGACGACCTCGTGCTCTGCCGTCAGCAGGGTGACGTGCCGCTCGTTCCGAAGGATCGCATCGACTACATGGACGTGGCGCCCGAGCAGCTCGTGTCGATCGCCGCGGCCTTGATTCCATTCCTCGAGCACGATGACGCGAACCGCGCGCTCATGGGCTCGAACATGCAACGGCAGGCAGTGCCGCTGCTCAATCCGCGCACGCCGCTCGTCGGCACGGGTCTCGAGGCGAAGGTTGCCACGGACTCGGGCGCGGTGGTCATCGCGAAGCGTGCTGGCGTCGTGTCGCACGTGACGGCCGACGAGATCATCGTCGACGCCGGTCCCGCGGAGCGGAAAAAGGCCGCGGAGGGCGAAGGCGAGCGACCGTTGGCGCGTCTCACGCAACACGACCGCTATCGCTTGAAGAAGTACTGGAGAACGAACCAGGACACGGCGATCAACCAGCGTCCGCTCGTCCGCGCCGGCCAGAAGGTGAAGCCGGGCGACGTGTTGGCCGACGGTGCCGCGACGGAAATGGGTCAGTTGGCGCTCGGCGCGAATGTGACCGTCGCGTTCATGCCCTGGTACGGACACAACTTCGAAGACGCCATCGTGCTGTCCGAGCGCTTGGTGAAAGACGACGTCTATTCGTCGATTCACATTCAAGAACTCGAATTGCACGTCCGCGACACGAAGCGCGGTCAAGAGGAGATCACGCGTGAAATCCCGAACGTCTCGGAAGAGGCGCTGATCGATCTCGACGAGCGCGGCATCGTCCGCATCGGCGCACACGTGAAGCCGGGCGACATTCTCGTCGGAAAGATCACGCCGAAGGGCGAGACGGAGCTGTCGCCGGAAGAGAAGCTGCTCACGGCGATCTTCGGCGAAAAGGCGAAGGACGTGAAGGACTCGTCGCTCAAAGTGCCGCCCGGCATGGAGGGTGTGGTCATCGACGTGAAGATCTTCTCGCGCATCGAAGACCAAGTCGTCGAAAAGGATCGTGGAGAGCGCATCGGTGAAGTCCGTCGACTCGAGGCGGACGAAAAGGCGCGCGTCAACGAAGTCCGCGACGCCGAGTTGATCGATACGCTCGACGGGCAGGTGGTCGCGCTCGCGCTCAAGGCGGGCACGGTCGAAGAGGCGATTTCGACGGGGACGAAGCTCAGCGCGGCGAGCCTGCGCGAGATGAAGCTGTCGTCGATCGACCTCAAGACGCTGCGCGTCGAGAACAAGCGCTCGAACGAGCGTGTTCGACAGATCATTGAAGCGAGCACCGAGGAGAAGGCGCGCCTCGAGGAGCGTGCGGAAGAGCGCATCGACCGCATTCTTCAGCCCGACGAATTGCCGCCGGGCGTCATTCAGCTCGTGAAGGTCTATCTCGCCGAGAAAAGGAAAGTCTCGGTAGGCGATAAAATGGCGGGCCGGCACGGCAACAAGGGTATCGTTGCTCGCGTGGTGCCTGAGGAAGACATGCCGTTCCTGCCGGATGGCCGGCCGGTCGACATCGTCCTGAATCCGCTCGGCGTGCCGAGCCGAATGAACGTCGGTCAGATTCTGGAGACCCACCTCGGGTGGGCGGCGAAGATCTTGGGCTTCTACGCCAAGACGCCGGTCTTCCAGGGGACGAACGAGCGTGAGATCGGCTTGCTGCTGAAGATGGCGGGCGTGGTCTGGGGCGCGCAGGCGCTCGAGCTACGTACGCCGGCGCCGACGATCACCGACAAGGACATTAAGAATCTTCTAAAGGACATCAAACCGGATCGCACGAAAGAAGGAGAGCGGTTCGAGCGGTTGCAGGAGGCGAGCATCAACGACCTCGGCGGCCGGACGATGTCGCAGGAGACGCGCGATCTCTATCACGCGGTTCGTGACTTCCTCGCCAGCGCGGCGAAGGAGTTGGCGGAGCGCGAGCAGACGGCCGTCGCGAATCAGAGCGCGTTCCATGGCCAGTGGGTGGATGACGAATCGCAATCGGCAAACAAGCGCACGGAGTACAAGTCCGCGCTCAAGGCGCTCGAGAAACGGAAGGCGATGGAGCCGGCGGAGCTGTTGACGGATCACGAGCTGCCGGCGCTCGCTGGGATGTTGGGCAAGAAGAGTGAAGCAGACGTCGATGCGGCGGCGGTCGAGCTCATGCGGCTCGCTGGTCTGACGCCGTTCGGCAAGGTGCGGCTGCGCGATGGCCGCTCGGGTGAGACGTTCTCGTCGCCGGTGACGGTGGGTGAGATTTACATGCTGAAACTCTCACACCTCGTCGACGACAAGATTCACGCGCGGAGCATTGGCCCGTACTCGCTGGTCACGCAGCAGCCGCTGGCGGGCAAGGCGCAGTTCGGCGGCCAGCGCTTCGGAGAAATGGAAGTGTGGGCGCTCGAGGCGTATGGCGCGGCGCACGTGCTTCAGGAGATCCTCACGGTCAAGTCGGACGACGTGAATGGTCGTAGTCGCGTCTATGAGGCGATCGTGAAGGGTCAGAACCTTCCCGAGCCGGGCATTCCGGAATCGTTCAACGTGCTCGTGAAGGAATTGCAGGCGCTGGGCATCAAGGTCACGATGGGCCAAAGCGTCGATGGTTTCTGGGGGACCGGAATCGACACCGGGACCTCCAGCAACAGCACAGGAAGCGAGGAGTAACCGATGATTGACTTCCGCAGCGTGCGCGAGCAGCGCGCGAGCTCGTTCGACTTCATTCACGTCCGGATCGCGAGCCCCGAAGAGATTCGTGGGCCGAAGGATCCCAAGGAGCGTGAGCGCCTGGAGCTTCAGGGCTTGCGCAACTGGTGGTCGTGGGGTGAGGTGACGAAGCCCGAGACCATCAACTATCGCTCATTCAAGCCCGAGAAAGACGGCTTGTTCTGCGAGCGCATTTTCGGTCCTGTGAAGGACTGGGAATGTCATTGCGGCAAATACAAGAGAATTCGGTATCGCGGAGTGATCTGCGACCGGTGCGGTGTCGAAGTGACCCTGAGCAAGGTTCGTCGCGAGCGCATGGGTCACATCGAGCTCGCCGTTCCCGTCGCGCACATCTGGTTCTTCAAGACCTTGCCCAGCCCCATGGGCAACCTGCTCGACATCACGTTGCGTGATCTCGAGAAGGTCATCTACTACTCGAACTACGTCGTCATCGACGCCGGGAACCAGGAAGTCTCGGTCAACCAGCTGCTCGATGAAGACGAGTACTTGGCGCTGCGCACGAAGGCGAAAGAGGAGAGCGACGCCGCGTTCTTGGCCGACATCGGCGCTCCCGCGGTGCGTGAGTTGCTCCGTCGACTGGACGTCGACGCGCTCACCGATACGCTGCGCGCGCAAGTGACGACAGAGACGAGCCAGCATCGGAAGAAGATGCTGCTCAAGCGGCTCAAGATCGTCGATGCGTTCCGCAACTCGGGTGACGCGGGCGACGTGCGCAACCGTCCGGAGTGGATGATCCTCGACGTCGTTCCGGTGATTCCGCCGGATCTGCGTCCGCTCGTGCCGCTCGACGGTGGCCGTTTCGCGACGTCCGATTTGAACGATCTCTATCGTCGCGTCATCAACCGCAACAACCGGTTGCAGAAGCTCATCATGCATCGCGCGCCGGAGGTCATCCTCCGGAACGAGAAGCGCATGCTGCAGGAAGCGGTGGACGCGTTGTTCGACAACGGGCGTCGGTCGAAAGCGATTCGCGGCCGCGGCAAGCGCCCGCTCAAGTCGCTCTCCGACATGCTCAAGGGCAAGCAGGGCCGGTTCCGCCAGAACCTGCTCGGCAAGCGTGTCGACTACTCAGGCCGTTCGGTGATCGTCGTCGGTCCAGAGCTGCACTTGCATCAGTGCGGTCTGCCCAAGCTGATGGCGCTCGAGCTGTTCAAGCCGTTCATCATTCACAAGCTCGTCGAGAAGGGCATCGCGGAGACGGTGAAGCGCGCGAAGAAGATCGTGGAGCGCGAGAGTCCCGAGGTGTACGAGATCTTGGAAGAGATCATCCGAGATCACCCCGTACTTCTGAATCGTGCGCCGACGCTTCACAGACTCGGCATCCAGGCGTTTGAACCAGTCCTGGTAGAAGGCAAGGCCATTCGAATTCACCCGCTGGTCTGCGCGGCGTTCAACGCCGACTTCGACGGTGACCAGATGGCGGTGCACGTGCCGCTTTCGTTCGAGGCTCAGCTCGAGGCGCGGCTCCTCATGCTGTCGTCGAACAATATCTTGAAGCCGTCGGACGGACGCCCCGTCGCAGAGCCGAGCCAGGACATCGTGCTGGGCTGCTACTTCGCCACGAAGGCGCCGGCCAAGTTCAATGAGATGTCGCGCGACAGTCTCCGCCGCTTCACGGACGTCGCCGAGATCGAGATGGAGCTCGCGCTCAACCGCCTCACGCGGCAGACCGCGGTGCTCTACTTCGTGAACGACATCGACGGCAAGCGGTGGGAGAAGACGACGGCCGGCCGCGTGTTGTTCAATGCGATCATCCCGAAGGAGATCGGCTACAAGAACCACGACATGAAGAAGAAGGCGCTGTCCGAGCTCGTCTTCGAGTCCTACCGCAAGGCGGGCCTTGGGTCGACCGTGCAGTTCCTCGACCGCTTGAAGGAGTTCGGGTTCGCCAACGCCACGCGCGGCGGCGTTTCGATCGGTATTGAAGATCTCGAAATTCCGAACGCCAAGGAGACGTTGCTGCAGGAAGCGGAGGAGCGCGTCGAGCGCTTCCAGCGCGCCTATCAGACCGGCAACATCACCAACGGCGAGCGCTACAACAAAGTCATCGACACGTGGACGCACGCGAACTCGGACATCGCCGACGAGATGGTCAAGGCGATGCGTGAGTCGAAGTCGGGCTTCAACCCGGTGTTCATGATGTTCGACTCCGGCTCTCGTGGTAGCCGCGATCAGATCCGGCAGCTTGCGGGTATGCGCGGGTTGATGGCGAAGCCGCAGAAGAAGCTCACTGGTGGTATCGGCGAGATTATTGAGAGTCCGATTAAGTCGAATTTCAGAGAGGGCTTATCGCCCCTCGAGTACTTCACGTCGACGCACGGTGCCCGAAAGGGTCTCGCCGACACGGCGCTCAAGACGGCGGACGCAGGGTACCTCACGCGCCGCCTCGTGGACGTCGCGCAGGACGTGACGATCAGCGAGGAGGATTGCGGCACGATTCAGGGTCTCGAGATCTCCGCGCTGAAGGAAGGCGAGGACGTGATCGAGCCACTCGCCGAGCGCATCGTCGGCAACTATGCGGCCGAGGATGTGGAGGATCCGCACGAGCTCGATCAGGCGGGTCGTCGCACGCTGCTCGTAGAAGCGGGCACGCTCATCGATGAGGAGAAGGCGAACCAGATCGAAGAGAGTGGTATCGAGATGGTGAAGATCCGCTCCGTCCTCACGTGCGAGGCGAAGCGCGGTCTCTGCCGCATGTGTTACGGCCGCAACCTGGCGACGATGGATGTCGTCGACCTTGGAGAGGCGGTCGGTATCATCGCCGCGCAGTCGATCGGTGAGCCGGGCACGCAGCTCACGCTGCGCACGTTCCACATCGGTGGAACGGCAGCTCGTATCGCCGAGCAGACGGCGCGCAAGTCGAAGGTGGCGGGCGTGATCGAGTACGGCGATCGATTGGTCGTCGTGACGAATCCGGAAGGCGCGAAGGTCGTGACGAGCTACGAAGGTGAGATTCTCATCAAGGGCTCGGCCGACAAGAACGCCGCGATCGCCGCGCGGTTGCAGGTGCCGCTCGGCTCGATCCTGATGGTGGAAGACGGTGCCGACGTGAAGCGCGATCAAGTGATCTTCACGTGGGATCCGTACACGAACCCGATCTTGGCGGACGTCGAAGGCACGGTGCGCTTCGTCGACATCGTCGAGGACGAGTCGGTGTCCGAGGAGCTCGACGAGCTCACGGGTCTCCGTCAGCGCGTCATCATTGAAGATCGTGAAAAGAAGCTCCACCCGCACATCGAGATCATTCAGGAGAAGGGCGGCAAGGAGAAGCGCGTGCGAGACTTCATCATCCCGGCGGGCGCGCAGCTCACCGTGGAGGATGGGCAGCACATCTTCCCAGGCACGACACTCGCTAAGGTCGGCCGCGAGGCGTACAAGACGCGAGACATCACGGGCGGTCTGCCGCGAGTCGCGGAATTGTTCGAGGCGCGTCGTCCGAAGGATCCGGCGACGATCTCAGAGATCGACGGCGTGGTGCGGTTCGGCGAGATCAAGAGGGGCAAGCGCGAAGTCTATGTGGCACCGATCAATCATGACGGTTCACTGGATGAGTCGCGCGAGGCGCAGGTGTACGAGGTGCCCGCGGGCAAGCACTTGCGCGTGCACGAGGGTGATCGCGTGCGCGCCGGCGATCGTCTGTCGGAAGGTCCGGTCAATCCGCACGACATCTTGCGGATCAAGGGCCCGCGTGCGGTGCAGGAGTATCTGCTCAACGAGGTGCAGGAGGTGTATCGCCTGCAGGGTGTGAAGATCAACGACAAGCACATTGGCGTGATCGTGAAGCAGATGCTGCAGAAAGTTCGCATCATGGATCCGGGCGAGACGGAGTTCCTCGAAGGGGAGCATGTGGATCGCCAGGTGTTCCGCGACGAGAACGATCGGGCGAAGAAGAAGAAAGAGACGCCCGCGAGCGCCGAGCCGCTGTTGTTAGGAATCACGAAAGCGAGTTTGACGACGCAGTCGTTCATTTCGGCGGCGTCGTTCCAGGAGACGACGCGGGTGTTGACGGATGCGTCGATTCGTGGGGCGAAGGACGATCTCTTGGGCTTGAAAGAGAACATCATCATCGGGCATCTGATTCCGGCGGGTACGGGTATGTACCGGTATCAGGATGTGGAGATCGAGCTCGCGCAGCCGGAAGGGTTCGAGCCGTTGCCGCCGATGGCGGCGGATCTGCCGAACGTGTTTTCGATGGCGGACGACGACGACTTCCCGGTGTTGCCGCGGCCTGGAGTCAAAGGCGGAGCAGAGTAAGACCGAAGGAGCGCTCCACAATGAAGAACGGCACATCCTCTCGGGGATGTGCCGTTCTCATTTAGGAAATACTAAGGGCGCTAACTTGCGAACTGCGCCAACGTTCGAATCGTGCCGACTCAGGGAAACTTCAGCGGAGCAATGAGCGCGCGAAACGCTGACGTCGACCGAAGCGGGTTCAACATCGGGTCGACTTTGAGATCGACGACCAACGGATCGTGCGAATCGATCGCTCGATGCAACTCGGCGATCGCCGCGACGGTGTCGCCCAACTCGACGCGCGCGCTCGCGACTTGCGTGGGAAGGTCCTGATCTGGCGTCAAATGCGCGAGTACCTCACGCGCCTTCGCCTGGCGCCCAGTCCGCGCGTACAAAATGGCGAGTGACGACGAGCGCCCAGCATCGGCGTTCGCGATGTCGAGCGACAACAAGCTCTCGGCCTGCGCATATCGTCCGACGCCAAGATAAATCTGCGCCGTCCACACGGGCCACGTGCGATCTCGCTGCCTCGACGCCGTGTCGGCGAGTGTCTCGCGGAGCGCGCGGTCGAAATCGTGAGCGAAATACGAGATTCGCCCGTAGTTGAGACCTTGCCGTGAACCAACCCGCGCCGGATTCACGTCATGCGCGTTCGCTGAATCGAGCATCGTGCGCGCGTCGTCAAAGCGGCCCATCGAGCGCAGGAATCGATGGTACGACGCGTACGATTCGCGAGACGGATTCAGCGCGATCGCGTGCTTGAACTCCCGCTCTGCACGGGCCCAATCCCAATCGTACCGGAACACGACGTTCGCGAGTGCCAGTCGGGCCGACGAGCTGGCACTGTCGAGCTCCACGGCCCGCTGTGCGGCATCGCGAGCGCGTCGCAGCAGTTCGCCGGAGCTGAGCGTTGCACGCGAGGAGGCCCGCGCCTGGTCGTGAAAGATCGCCATTGCCTGATTGCGCCTCGCGAGCTCCGCCCACGTTTCTGCGTAGGTCGAGTCGAGCTTCGCGGCACTGTCGAGCAACTCCAGCGCATGGGCGACCGTGTCGGGGAATGGACCCAGCCTCCGCGCGCGCAGCACGAGGTCATGCGCCTCCGGATTCGACGTACGCCGACGGACGATATTCCCTGCGTTCGCGAATCGCACTCGGAGGTGGCCGACGATCGCACGCGCGATCTCTTCCTGCGTCTGGAAGACTTGCGCCGATGGCCGGTCGAAGCTCGCGGCCCACAGCTCTGCGTCGCGGCTTGCGTCGACGAGCCGCGCGGTCACGCGAAGCATCGCACCCGATCGTCGCACACTGCCCTCGAGGATCGACGCAACGCCCAGTCGTTTTCCAAGCGAACGCACGTCGTCGGAGGCATCGCGGCGGAATGACGACGTGCGCGATGCGACGCGAACGCCCGGAACATCCGCCAGGGCGGTGAGCAGCTCATCGGCAATGCCACTACCGATATACGCGTCGGCCGTGTCGGCGCTCTCGGTGACGAAGGGCAAGACCGCGAGCGACGGAACCTCTGCTGTATCTGCTCTCTTCGCACGCATGGCGAGAATGGCGAGTGCCAGCGATGCGAGGGTGACTCCCGCTCCGGCCCAGCGCCACACGGCGCGAGCGGATCGGTACGAAGTATTCGAGATTGGAGTCGCGTGTGTGGACGCAATTGATTGCTCGAGTGCCGACGCGAGTTCGGCGGCCGATGCAAATCGTTCCGCCGGATCCTTTGCCAACGATCGCGCGATCGCTGTCTCGAGCTCGGGCGTCACGTCGTCGCGTCGGTCGCTGAGCTTCGGCGTACTGGCCGTTGCGATGCGCGTCAGCGTCGCACTGACGGTCGGCGCCGCAAAGGGCGGAAGGCCGGCTATCATCTCGTAGAGCACCGAGCCAAGCGAGAAGATGTCGCTCCGACCGTCGATCTGGCGCTCCCCGGACATCTGCTCGGGACTCATGTACGCCGGTGTGCCGAGGACGATGCCGCTGAGCGTGAGTCGTTCGCCGTCGGCTTCGCGGACCGCGTGTGCGATGCCGAAATCGGTGACGACGGGTTGGGCGTCGACGAAGAGGATGTTCTCTGGTTTGACGTCACGATGAATGACGCCCTGCCGGTGTGCGTAGTCCAACGCGCGCGCGACGTCGACGGCGATGCGCACAGCTTCGCGGACGGGAAGTGGACCGCGGTCGAGCCGGCGTCGCAGCGTCTCTCCGTCGACGAAGGGCATGACGAAGAACAGGCGTTCGCCGGATGCGCCGGAGGCAGAGTCGTGGAGCGGTAGGATGTTCGGATGCGTCAACCGAGCGAGGATGGCGATCTCTCGCCGAAATCGGTCGATGCCGACCGACTGCGCGAGCTCGTCGTGCAGGATCTTTACGGCGACGGGCCGATGATGCTGCAAATCTTCAGCGAGGAAGACTGCTGCCATCCCGCCTCGTCCGAGCTCACGCTCGATGCGGAAACGGCCAACCAGGACTTCGCTCGTCCGATCATCGTCGGGTTTCACGCGAGCAAACGTACGGAGGGCTGGCGGCGCCGTCGATGGCAGGGGAGGCGTCCGCCAGAGTGTCGGGTTGAACGCGAAGCCGACTAGCGCGGCGCCATGATTTTTGGAGAAGGCGACCTCTTGTGGCTCAAGGAGAGCATCAGCATCGGCCACCCAATCCCCGCGGGTACGGGGATGTCCCGCTATCAGGACGTGGAGATCGAGCTCGCGCAGCCGGAGGGGTTCGAGCCGTTGCCACCGATAGTGGCGCAGTAAGGCGGTTTAGACTTCTGGAAACACGACGGGGTGAGCGAACAGCTCACCCCGTTTTGCGTGCCGGCGATCAGGATCCCGGCAACAGATCCCGCGCGCGATCCTTCACGACAATCATCGCCCGGTCGAGCAACGATCCGCTCGATCCGCCAAGCCGCTCGAGCACCTCGTCACTCGTGGGCCGACGATCGACCGACTCCTCGAGGCAGTCGACGATCAACTGAGCGAAACTCTCCGGAATGTCGGGCCGGTACGTGTACACCTCGTCCAGAGTCGCTTTGGGCGGTTGATCCTTTCGCGTTCGCCCCGTGAGCATCTCGTAAACAACGATCCCGAGCGAATACACGTCTGCCCGGCCAGTCACGCGGACACCCGTGAGTTGTTCCGGCGACATGTAGTCGAACGTGCCGACGCCTTGACCTTCACGCGTGATCGCTTGCACGCCGATCGCCGACTTCGTGATTCCAAGATCTGTAATGATCGCGCCGGTGTCGCCGCAGAGAATGTTGCCCGGCTTGATGTCCCGGTGAATGGTTCGCCGAAGATGCAGGTACGACAGCCCCTCGGCGACGTCGCGCATGATCGTCGCTGCCTCCGACGCTGGCAGACGTCGTTCGCGGTCGAGCTTCGCGCGCAACGATTCTCCGGCGTACTCCATCGTGTAGTACAGCAGCCGGTCCGCCGACCCATGGTCGATGAGCGACACGATGCGTGGATGGCGAAGCACGGAGAGGACACGGATCTCTTTCGCGAATCGCTCGGCGCGTCCAGGCTTGGCATCGGTCGGGTCGATGGCTTTGGCGACGAGGCGTCGGCCGGTGGCGCGATCGTGGACCAGGAAGACGTCGCTCATGCCCGCGTCGCTCAGCCGCGACCCGAGCTCGACGCCCTCACCAAGGGCGGCTTGTAAGCGAACTCTCATGACGTCGTCCATAGGGAGCACCACGCATGCGCAGCGCTCCGGCAAAATAACACGGCGCGACGCACGAAATCGTGCGCCGCGCGTGCGGACCTCAGGCCTCTATGGCTTATAGAAGTTGTATTCGGCCTTGTATTCGACCGCTCGCGTTTCTCCGAGGACCGTTCCCGGAGCAGTCGGCGCATTTCCGCCAACCGTATTCACGCGCTGAATGAACGTGACGTGTTGGAAGATGCCCGGGCCTTCCGTCGACGCCGCGCTCAGCAACAACCACGGAATTGCGTTCGGGCTGCCTGGGCATTTGCGCATGACGGCACCGACCACTTCGCTGCCACTGTTGCTCATCCACGTCGGGCCGGCGAAGTGCGTCGCCACAACGCCGTTCTCACCCGCGTTGGCGAAGAGCGTGGCCGACGGTTCGACGAAGACCCAACTCGCGCCATTCCAACGATAGATCTGGACGCCTGCGGCGAACGCATGAAACACAAGGTGATTGCCTTCGGGTGCCGCGAGCGAGTCGCACGAGCCGAGGTCGACGGTTCTCCCGTCGCCGCGATCTGCCGTCGGTGTATCGGTCGGCGCCAATCGGTTTGGACCAGCCAGTGATCCGTCGGCGCACGCCGTCAAGATCGCTGTGCACGAGACGACGAGCGCCAGCAGGAGTTGGTGCGTTCGTGTTCTGTTCATGTTCGTTCCTCTGTGCGGTGTTCGCATGAGCGGGAGTGGAGGGCGTGACTTCTCTGCACTCTCCTGCGCCAACTCACGGCGAAACCGGACATGATCCGTCGACGAGCCTTGGGACCGACCGCGCGGTACCACGCGCGAGGAACGCTGGCTTACGGGAATCTCAACGACGCGATGAGCGTGCGAAACGCTGCGGTCTCACGCAGGGGATTGAGCGCCGGCTCCACTTTCAGATCGACGACGAGTGGATCGTGCGAATCGACCGCGCGGTGCAACTCGGCGAATGCGGTCGCCGTGTCGCCCAGTGCTATGCGCGCCGCGGCAACCTGAGTTGGAAGATCCTGGTCCGGAGACACCTGAGCGAGCAGATCGCGCGCCTGCGACACGCGCCCCGTCCGCGCGTACACCGTTGCGAGCGTAGCGGACCGCTCCGGGTCGACCTTGGCTGCCCCGAGCATCAGCAGCGATTCAGCCTCGGCGTATCGTCCCATCGCGACATAGATCTGCGCCGTCCACACTGGCCACGTACGATCGCGCCGCAACGCCGTCGAATCTGACAGCGTCTCGCGGAGCGCGCGATCGAACTCTCGAGCAAAATATGAAATTCGTCCGTAGTTGAGACCGTGCAGCGACCGATCGCGCGTCGGAGTCACGTCGTGCGCGTACGCCGAGTCGAGCATGGTCCGCGCCTCGTCGAACCGACCCATCGAACGAAGGAACCGGTGGTACGGTGCGTACGATTCACGCGACGGATTGAGCTCGATCGCGCGCTTGAACTCGCGTTCGGCCCGCGTCCAATCCCAGTCATATCGAAAGACCATGTTTCCGAGCGCGACGCGGGCGGAGGCACTGAGACTGTCGAGCTCCACGGCGCGCCGCGCCGCATCGCGCGCTCGACGGAGCATCTCGCCGGAGCTCACGTCGGCGCCTACTGACAACCGAGTCTGATCGTGAAAGACCGCGGTCGTTTGGAGGACGCTCGCAAGCTCGGCCCACGTTTCCGCATAGGTCGAGTCGAGCTTCGCGGCACTGTCGAGTAGCAGCAATGCTCGAACGTTCTGATCCGGCAACGGGCCGACGCGTCGAGCGCGGAGTACGAGGTCATGCGCATACGGATTCGCCGTCCGACGCCGCACGATGTCTCCCTTCATCGCGAGGCGTACGCGCAAACGTCCGACGATCGCGCGCGCAATTTCCTCCTGCGTCTGGAAGATTTGCGTCGCCGGCCGGTCGAAGCTCGCGGCCCACAACTCGGCGTCGTGCGCGGCGTCGACGAGGCGTGCTGTGACGCGCAGCATCGTGCCCGATCGTCGCACACTACCTTCGACGATGGAGGCGACACCAAGCCGCTTGCCCACCGCCCGCGCGTCGGCTTTTGGGTCGCCGCGGAACGACGACGTGCGTGAGGCGACACGAACGCCGGGAACATCGGCCAATGCGGTCAACAGCTCGTCGGCGATGCCGCTGCCGATGTAGGCGTCCGCGCTATCCGCGCTCTCCGTGACGAACGGCAAGACGGCGAGCGACGGAAGCTCACCCGTATCGGCTTTCGCGGCGCGCATCGCAAAGAACACGACCGCTATCACTGCGGCGGCGACGCCCGGCGCGATCCATCGCCATCGACGCCCGCGAGATGCGCCGATCGGCATGAGAGTTCTCGAATGCGCTTGCGTGACCGACTGTTCGAGTGCCGCAGCAAATTCTCCGGCTGACTCAAAGCGATCCGCGGGTTCCTTCGCCAACGATCGCGCAATCGCAGCGTCAAGCTCCGCCGTCACATCCGCGGATCGCTCGTGAAGCGGAGACGGATTTGCTGTCGCGATGCGCGTGAGTGTGCCGCTCACGGTGGGCGCGGTGAACGGCGCAGCGCCGGCGATCATCTCGTAGAGCACGGAGCCGAGCGAGAAGACGTCGCTACGGCCGTCGATCGCGCGCTCTCCGGACATCTGCTCGGGACTCATGTAGGCCGGCGTCCCGAGAATGATGCCGCTCGATGTCAGTCGCTCGCCGCTTGCCTCGCGTACGGCGTGCGCAATGCCGAAGTCGGTGACGACAGGTTGGCCGTCGACGAAGAGGATGTTCTCCGGCTTGATGTCGCGATGGACTACGCCCTGCCTGTGCGCGTAGTCGAGTGCGCGCGCGACGTCGACGGCGACGCGTACGGCGTCGCGAACGGGAAGAGGACCGCGTGCGAGCCGCTGCCGCAGTGTCTCTCCGTCGACGAACGGCATGACGAAGAAGAGCGGCCCACCCGCATCGTCGGCGGCCGAGTCGTGAAGGGGCAGGATGTTTGGATGTGTGAGACGAGCGAGGATCGCGATCTCTCGACGGAAGCGGTCGATGCCGACTGACTGCGCCAGCTCCTCGCGCAGCACCTTGACCGCGACCGACCGGTGATGATGAAGATCCTCGGCGAGAAAGACCGTGGCCATCCCGCCACGTCCAATCTCGCGCTGGATGCGGAAGCGCCCGGCTAAGACCTCGGCGTTCGTCCGATCATCGTCGGATTTCACACGAGCAAAGGTACGACGTGGCCCCGGCGAGCGAGAGATGTGCTCTTAGCTGAAGCGAGCGTAGAGAACCACGAGTCCGTGGAGCACGATGCCGACGGCGACGCCCGCCCAGAATCGATCGCGCGGCAGGCGCTGAAATGCGCGTAACAGCGTGAACGCGCCGAGGGGAATCCAAAGTGTCGCACCGGTGATGACGCCGGGCGAATATGTCAGTGTCAGTACAGTCGCGAGCACGTGCGCGCACCCGTTGACGAATGTCGCCGTAGCGAAGGGAACCACGAGCCAGCGCGGACCAATGGATGCAGCGACGGTCGCGCAGAGCATGAGGACCCAGGCGGTCGCATTGAGCTCGAGAAAGCCGCTTGTGGAGAGATGAAATCCCAACCACCGCGCCGCCCACACCGGGAAGCCGCCCGCGTACTCCTCGGTGATGTGTGCCGCGAAGGTGAGCGGAAAGAGCAGTGGCCAGAAGCGTGGCAAGCCGATGTCGGGTGATCGCAATGCTGTGGTCCGCATTGATCTATTGTACTAGTTAAATGGTACAATGTCCATACCTCGAGTTCTTCTTGACGGTTGCATGACGCCACCGATGCATATCGTCGCCGTCAAACAACGACGAGTAGGCGATGCGCTACACACTCTGGAGTCAGGGCCGCCTCATCGGCCACACGGATCTCGACATCCACACCGTCAGCCCCAGCTTGCGTCAGGGATTCATCGAGCCGACTGATGGTGCGGACTCAGTGCTCCGCGACGCCACCGGCGTCCCGCGGGCAATCGCCGCGACACGACGCATGCGGAGAGAAGGCGTCGCCGCGCGCACTCGGGACGAGCTTTTCGCTGCGGCATACAATCGGCGCGAAGCCTTGGATCTGCAGCTCCGCGACGAAAACGGCGCCGAGTTCGAGTGCGACTTCATGCGTGTGTGGGATTTGCCTGCGCTCGACTGCACCGACGACATGGAAGACGAGGCGGATGTCGCGGACAGCTGCGCGACCGACGATCAGCTCACGTCAGACAAACCTTGGTCCGACGACTTGGAGTCGGACATCGAGCTCATCGACGAATGGATCGAGGACCGCGAGAATGAGGAGGTGTACCACTCTGCCTGGCCACCTCCTCCCCCGCCGGACGATCGCTGGAACACGATGCGATACCTTCTTCAAGTATTCCTGAAGACGTCGGGAGAGGAGGAGGATCCGCTATTCTTTTCGCCGCCGTTTGGGTGACGTCGATCAGGGCGTGATCACCGTTGGCCGAGCTTTATACTTGTCATATAGCCGCGACTGGCGATCGTCCGCCGGCACCAATCGACCTTTGATGAACAGGTTCGTCACCTGCGACCTCAGGTCGAACGGATCGCCCGACAGCACGACGAGATTCGCGATCTTCCCCGTCGCAATCGACCCGATGTCCTTGTCCGCACCGAAAATCTCGGCCGGCCAGATCGTGAGCGCTTTGAGCGCAGCGTCTTCAGGTAATCCATAAGCGATCGCGAGTTGCGCGTGAAACGGGACGTGACGCGCGTTCGAGCCGTTGCCGGTCGAGAACGCGAACTTCACGCCGGCTTCGGCGAGCAAACCCGGTTGTGCGTAGATCTCGTCGTACGGTTGCGTGTCGCTGGGCGCCGACTCGATTGAGCCAAGGACCACTGGCACCTGCTTTTGCGCGAGCAGTGTGCGGACCTTCCACGCCTGCGCGCCACCCTGAATCACGACGCGAATGCCCCACTTGTCGCCAAAGGCGATGGCGTCCTTGATGGCCTGATCGCTATTCGCGCCGATGATCGCCGGCACCTGCTTCTTGAACAGCGGTCGCATCGACTCGTAAACGAGGTCGACGTTCGTCATGCCGGCGTCGCGCTTCGCGCTGTAGTCCTTCGACTCCTGCATGAAGCCCTCGAGGTCGGCCATCGTGCCTTCGGTCGCGCCACCGCGTCCTCGGCCACCACCACCACCGCCGCCACGACCGCGACCTCCGCCGCCGGGAAGGTTGATGACGATGCCGGCATCGCGAACGACAGCGATGTCTTCCCATGTCCATCCGGCTGTGTTGATCAGCGCTGCCTGACCGCTGATCAATCCACCCGTTGGCGTGGTGATCACCGACGTCACGCCATTCATCCGAGTTACGCCGAGCAACTCGCTTTCGACGTTCAGTCCGACGACCGCGCGAATGTGTGGATTGAAGACGCCCATCTCACTGCGCATCGTCATCGTCTGGACGCCGCCGATCTCCTGCAGGCCGATGCCGGTATTCGCGTCGATCATGCCTGGATAGACGAACTTGCCGGTCGCGTCGATGATCTGCGCGTTCGGCGCCGAGACGCCGGCGCCGATCTGCGCGATTCTACCTTTTTGAATGAGAATATTCGTATTGGCCAGCCGTTGACCGGTTCCGGTCACGACGGTGCCGTTCTTGATGAGGAACGTGCCGTCGGTGCCGGGGGACGCTTGGGCGAGCGCGAGCGCCGGCGTGAGAATCGTCGCGGCGACGAGCGTGATACGAGTCATCGGTCGCCTCCCTGTTGCGTGACGGTCTTTCGCAGCGTGACCGCGTCGTTGCGGTCGAAGTACACCTTGCCGTCGATGATCGTGTATTCGACGACCGCCTGCGGCGAGAATGGATGTCCGGCGAAGATCGCGATGTCGCCGTCTTTTCCGACCTCGAGCGAGCCGACCATCTTGTCGACGCCGAGCTGCTTCGCGGGATTCAACGTGATCATCTTGAGCGCTTCGTTGACCGGCATGTTGCCATAGCGAACGCCGACGCCAGCCTCTTGATAGAGCCGGCGAATGCGCTCGTCGCTATCAGAGTTTACTGATACGACGATCCCGTGCTGCGACATCAGCGCCATGTTGTACGGAATCGCGTCCCATGCCTCGACCTTGTATGCCCACATGTCGGCAAAGGTCGACGCCATGGCGCCGTGCTTCGCGATTTCGTCGGCGACCTTGTAGCCTTCGAGCACGTGCTGGAAGGTGTGGATCTTGAACCCGAACTCGTCGGCGACGCGAATCAACATCAGGATCTCGTCCCCACGATAGCTGTGCGCGTGGACCTTGAGATCGCCGTGGAGGATCTCGACGAGCGCGTCGAGCCGCAGATCCTTGCGCGGTGGAATCGCGTTGGGATTGGTCTTCACCGCGGTGCGATAGTCGGCCCACTCCTTCTCGTACTCCCTCGCCTTCGTGAACCAGTAGTGGTACAGGTAGTCGACGCCCATGCGCGTCATCGGGAAGCGTCGTTCGTCGGCCGCGCCAGTGGAGCTCGCGCGCGTCACGTTTTCGCCGAGCGCGAACTTCACGATGCGGAACGCGCCCTTGAAGTACATCGAGTCGACGGGCATGCCCCAACGCATCTTGATCACACGCGACTGTCCGCCAATCGCGTTCGCGCTTCCATGTAAGAGGTTCGCTGCTGTGACGCCGCCGGCGAGCGCGCGGTAAATCACCGGGTCGTCGTTCTTGAGCTGCACCTGCACCTCGGGCGTCACCGATTCGCTGTTCTCGTTGATCCCGTTTTCCAGCGCGGCATGCGAATGCGCGTCGATGATCCCGGGCATGACGAACTTGCCGGTGCCGTCGATCGTGCGGACGCCTGCCGGCACCGTGACGTTTCGACCCACCGCCGAGATCTTGCCGTTGCGGACGACGATCGTGCCGTTCTCGATGTCGCCATTGGTGATCGTGATGATCGTCGCGTTCCGGATCGCGATGTCCTGCGCGCCGAGTGCGCCGGCCGTGAGCGAGGCGGCGAGGAGGGTCAACGCGGAATGATTGAGTGTTCTCATATGAGCATCCCCTAGTAGAGGCGTCCTTCGACGAACACGTACTTGATCGGATTGCCGGCTGCGAACAGGTCGTTGCCACTGACGACGACGAGGTTCGCGAGCTTGCCCGGCTCGATCGTGCCGACCGACGACGAAATGCCGAGGACCGACGCCGGCGTCACCGTCGCGGCGCGGAGTGCGTCGTCAGCGCTCATGCCGGCTTCGATCGAGGCTCGAATGCGGTCGCGGAACGTCGCGCCACTGGTGCCGCCGAATGACGCGAGCGCGACTGGAACGCCCGCTTTCACCAGCGACGCCGCGTTGGCTTTGACGAGACCAGGTGTCGGATCGGGCGCACCCGCGGCCAACTTGCCGAGGCCCGTCACGAGAAATTCGTGGCCGCTCGTCGAGTCGGGGTTCGGCCACTCGAGACTCACGACGGCGGTCGCGCCACTTTGTTTGAGAGTACTAATAGACCGCCATCCTTCCTGTGCGCCGACGACCACGGGCCGTTTGAGCCCCATCTCCTTCGCGATTTCGGCGACGCGGGTCATCTCGCGCTCGGTCGATGCGAGGAACCACGTTGGCATCTCGTTGCCCGCGGCCGGCATGAGCGCGCGTGTGAACGGATCGTTGGACGGACGTGCGCCGGGCGTTCCCGCGCGCATGGCCTTGTCGAGTCGAATCTCGTACTGCGCGTCGTAGAACGACTGGCGAATCAATGCGTACGTGCCGATGCCGGCATTCGGGTACACGCCGCCTCGTCGCGTGCCGAAAGCGACTTCTTGGCCGACCGCACTTCGCAGCGCGAGGTGCGCATCGTCGCCGGTGCCGGTGAGCGCCGCGCCGACGCGACCCGGGAAGATGCCACCTTGAAAGACGAGACCGATCGTCGTGATGCCGCCGGCGCGCAGTGATTTGAGCTCGTCGGCGGTCGGCTGAAACATGTCGGCGGCTTCAGCGCTCGCAGCCAATTCTGGAACGATCGGTGGAGGAAGCGGCGCGGACCCGCGACCATTCGCGCCAGCGCCGCCTCGACCTGCGGCGCCTCCTCCGCCTCGGCCACCACGTCCACCGGCGTTCGCGGCTTGCGCGGCAGTTGGTGCTGCCGCGACTTCGCGCGTGGGGCTTGGAAGTCCGATGCTCGTCGCTGCGTCGATGAGACCGGCGTATACGGTGTGGCCGGTCAAATCCATTTTCACGGCGCCGGCCGGAATCGCGACCGTCGGTCCGACGCCAACGATTCGTCCGTCGTGTGTGAGAACGGTGCCGCGTTCGATGACTTTCCCAGGCGCAGACACGATTCGCACGTTGGTCAGCGCGTAGTCCGCGAGCGGCGGCTTCACTGGGGCGCCTGCATTTGGCGACTGTGCGACCGCGGTCGCGCCGATCAGCGCGACGGCGATGGGCATCGCCAGGAGGGTCCTGCGGGGCATGGGGAGCGCTCCTGTTGTGTTCGGCGGGACGTAAGGTACACGTAAGGCCTCGATGCGCCACACCCATCGCTCGGACGTTTCATGGGCGCGTTTCATCGGCGTGCGTTCGCGTTTCATGAAACGTCGGCGGCCGACGCGAATCGCTGTCGTGAAATCAAGTAACTGATTGCGTGGCTTCTCGTTCGCGGCGCCTGCGGGCTCGCGCGCAGACGAGGCGTCCTCGTTGCCAAATGGGTCAGCGCACGAAGCGCGACGACTGCGCTTCACACACAGCGAACCCACCATCACGAGGATCCTTCTATGAAATACGCTCTCTCGATCGTCGCGCTCTTCGCGCTCGGCGCTTGCAGCGACTCCACGAGCCCGACGAACAGCAACGGCTTGTCCGACAACTCCGCGGGCGTCGTCTACACGATGACGAACGCAGTCGCCGGCAACACCGTGTTGTCGTTCTCACGCTCCGCTGACGGCACACTGCACGCAGTCGGCTCGTTCCCAACCGGCGGCCTCGGCACCGGTGCAGGCTTGGGCAATCAGGGTGCGGTCGCACTCGACGAAAGCGGGTCGACGTTGCTCGTCGTCAATGCGGGCAGCAATCAAGTGTCGTCGTTCCGAACGAGCAATGATGGAACGTTGCAACTCGTGAGCACGGTCTCGTCCGGTGGGACCATGCCGGTGAGCGTGACGATCTCCCACCGTGTCGCGTACGTGCTGAACGCAGGCGGCTCCGGCAACATCGCCGGCTTCACGCTCGCGAACGACGGCATGCTCGCCCCGATCGCGAATTCATCGCGCCCATTGGGAAGCGCCGCCGCGGGTGCCGCTGAGATTTCGTTCGACCCGACGGGCTCGCGTCTCGTGGTCACCGAAAAGGCAACGAACACGATCTCGACCTATTCGGTCGACAACGCGGGCCTCGCGAGCGCTCCGGCCACGCGTCCTTCGAGCGGCGTCACCCCGTACGGTTTCGCGTTTACGAATAATGGAACACTCATCGTCTCCGAGGCGAACGGCGGCGCGCCGGACGGTGGTTCGGTCTCCTCGTACATTGCGAGTGGCAACACGACGTGGGCGATCGTGAGCGGATCTTCGGCGACGACGGAGACGTCGGCGTGCTGGATCGCGGTCACGCAGGACGGGCGGTACGCGTACACGACGAACGCGGCGAGCGGCACGATCACCGGCTTCGCGGTCTCGAACGGCGCACTCAGCCGGCTCACGGCGGATGGTGTCACCGCGAACGTCGGCGCCGGGTCAGCACCGGCCGAGATGGCGGTGTCGCGCAACGGCAAGTTCCTGTATGCGAACTCGGGTGGACAGCATGCGATCGTCGCCTACGCGATCGGTGCGGATGGTTCGCTGACGCCGTTGTTCGGCGGTGCGGCTGGTTTGCCGGCGGGAACTAATGGACTCGCTGCGCGCTAGTGACGGCGTGGCGGTCATGGTCGAGACGAGGCGGTCGAGGCCAAGTGCCCGCCGCCTCGTCACGGCGTTTCGTTCCGCGTGGAGCATGATCGCGCGCGTCTCCCTGCATCGAGCATTACTTGGCACGGTCGTCGTCACCTTCGTTCTGAGCGTGGTGCCCGCCGGCATCATGCTCGACCGGAGGCTCGTCGACGAATTGGAGACGCGCGAGCGATCGGACCTCGAGATGGCCGCGGCGATGGTCGCAGGCGGGACGATGCGCGCAGCGGCCGATCCGTCAGTCGCGATGAGCATTGATGCGCTGGGACGACTGACCCGCTCCGATGTGACGACACTTTCGAGAGTCGGCATCGTGCGGTCGACGCTTGGTCCGACGACCGCTGCAGCAATCGCGGACGCGACCATCGCCGATTCGGCCACGGGACATGCGCATGCGCTCGCGATCGGTGGACGACGCTTGCTCGCCGTCATGTCGCAGCTCGATGCGAACACGCGCGTCCTCTTCACGCGCGATCGTTCTGAAGATCTTGCCATCATCGCCGAGTTGCATCGAATGGCCGCCGCGAGCGTGCTCGTTGCGCTTGTGATAGCGCTGACGCTCGGCTCCTTCATCGCGTCGCGCATCGCGACTCCGGTTCGGGCGCTTTCCGACGCTGCGGTCGCGATGGGTCACGGTGAGTTTCATGTGCCGCTTCCACAATCGCGTATCGTCGAAGTGGCTCGAGTCGCCGAGCGCTTCGACGACATGCGGCAGCGACTCGATCTCAGACTGACGGAATTACGCGAGGCGAACGACGCCTTGGCCGACCGAAGCGCGCGTCTCGTGACGCTGCAGTCGGACCTCATGCAACGCGACCGTCTCACCGCAGGAGCGCGTCTCGTCGGACAGTTGGCGCACGAGATTCGAAATCCGGTGGCGAACCTCCGCAATCTGCTCGAGCTGATTCGTCGTCGGTCCACGGACTCGAGCGAGGTCGGCGACTATGCGGATCTCGCTATCGCCGAGTTGAAGCGCATGCATGGCTTGGCCGAGCAGATGCTCGACCTCAATCGGCCGCGCAGTCGGAGCGCGTCGGTGTGCGATCCGGTTGCCGTCGCGACCGACGTTGCGCGCCTTGCCGAGGCTGGGACGCCGGACCATGAGCAAATTGTCATTCAAGTTCATGGAACGTCGTCTCCGGCGCTCATCGCTCCGGATGCGCTCAAGCAAGTGCTCGTGAATCTGGTGCAGAATGCGCGTGAGGCGATCGCCGAGGCTGGTGTTCATGCGGTCGCGGAGATCGAGATCATCGTCGAACGCAATGCGGACTTGGTGGTCGTCACCGTGGGCGACAATGGCCCAGGCATCGCAGCCGAGGACCGCGCGCGGGTGTTCGATCCATTCTACTCGACCAAAGCCGAGCTGGCGGGAGTGGGCCTCGGGCTTTTCGTCGCGGAGGGACTCGTGCGCAGCGCGGGAGGACGACTCACGGTGGGCTTCTCGCCACTAGGCGGCGCGTTGTTCCGAGTGGAGCTTCGGCCCGGCACCATGCCGGCGGCGATGCGAGAAGTGTCATTAGAGTCTTCACACATGGCGGCGGCGACATGACCACGCACACCGGTCGCATCCTCATCGTCGACGACGATCCAACCTTCCGCTTGACCACCGGCGCGCTACTCGCGGCGGATGGTCATCAGATCGAAACGGCTGCCGATGGGCCGCAGGCCGTCGAGCGGCTCCGCGGGCACACGTTCGATCTGTTGCTCGTCGATCTGCGAATGCCGGGTGTCGACGGACTGGGTCTCGTCGAAGCGCTCCGTGCGTGGGGACACGGTGTGCCGATTCTGATGATCTCCGGCTTCGGAACGATCGACGCCGCGGTTCGCGCTCTTCACCTCGGCGCAAATGATTTTCTCACGAAGCCCGTCGAGCCGTCAGTCTTGAGTGCTCGGGTCGCGGAGCTTCTCGAGCTACATCCTCGCCGCGACAACGCACCGCATTCGGGTCTCGCGAACATCATCGGCCGGTCGCCCGCGATACGAAGTCTCTTCGAGCGACTCGAGCGCGTGGCGCCGACGGAGACGACCGTGCTCATCACCGGTGAGACTGGCGTCGGCAAGGAGTTGGTCGCGCGCGCTGTACACGCGCTTTCGACGCGTCGCTCGAAACCGATGATCGCGGTCAACTGCGCGGCACTCGCTGAAGGGTTGCTCGAGAGCGAGTTGTTTGGTCACGTGCGCGGTGCGTTCACCGGCGCGATGCGCGATCGCGCGGGCGTGTTCGAAGCCGCGCACGGCGGAACGCTGTTTCTCGACGAGATCGGCGCGACGACGCCCGCGTTGCAAACGCGACTCTTGCGCGCGCTGCAAGAGCGCGAGATCACGCGCGTTGGATCGACGACGCCGATCAAGGTCGACGTGCGCATCGTCGCCGCAACAAACGAAGATCTCGGTACGCTCGTCGCCGCAAAGAGAATGCGGGAAGATCTGCAGTATCGGCTCGCGGTATTTCCGCTCGAGGTTCCGTCGTTGCGCGACCGTGCGGGAGATGTTCCGTTGCTCGTCGACCACTGTCTCGCGCAGTTGCGTGAGCGACTTCCGTCGGCCGGCAACTTGTCGTGCTCGGTGTCGGCACTGCGATGTCTTCGCGCCTATCGCTGGCCCGGGAATGTGCGGCAACTCTTCGCCGCACTCGAGAGTGCAGCGATCAACGCGGGTGGCGGCACGATCGAGACGCAACACCTCCCGGAGCAAGTCCGGGGAGACACTTCAGTGAGTGGGCGTTATCGCACCTCTGGTCCGACCGATGACGAACGCGCGACCATCGAGGAAGCGATTGGTCGCGCGGATGGGTCGTTGTCGAGAGCGGCGGAACTACTGGGGATGGGCCGCACGACGCTTTGGAGAAAGATGAAGACGTTCGGGTTGGCGCAGGCCGTCGAGTAACGTCAGTCGGGACGGTACGGTGCCTTGAGCTTCACGGTCACGCCCGTCGTCCCCCAGTGAATTCGCAACTGTCCTTCGTCGCGCAGCACGAGAGGAAAGTAGATCGCCATCGTCTCCATGTGCGACAGCGTCTCCGGTGTGACGTCGACGCGAAGTGCCTCGTGTGAGGCGCCTGGATACGGCGTGTGAAACGTGTGCGCCACACGATTGAAGATGAAGCTCCACGGACGATGTTCGCGGGGCAGAAGCCAGAGGGAATATTCACCAGCTTTGAGCTCGTGCCCTTCGACGAGGATGTCGTGATTGATCACGATCCGTGTGGCCGAGTCGGCACCGGGATGCCAGACCGTGTCCCATGGTACGAGTTGGCCGAAGAGTGTTCGCCCTCGCGCGACGGGCCGGCCATACGTGATGGTGATGTCCGTGAACGCGATGGTCTGCGAGACACTTCCGCGTTGACTGAACGGATAGCCTTGTGCGGCGAGCGGCGCGCTCAGAGCGATGCACAAGGCGAGCTGTCGAAGGGTAGATCGGGCGATCGTCATGGTCACGAATAGTAGTTCGGTTCGGGCCGGTCGGTCGCATCGACGGCCTGGCCCTTCCGCTCCGGCGCTCCGGAGCGCAAACTCGTGGACATTATGCGGCGCATGACTCTCGTCGGACCAATCGGTGGTGAACGCCACGCGCAACACACCGAAGGCTACCCGCTCGATCCGAGCAAAATGCTTCCTGTCGCGGACGTTCTCGTGCTCATCGCGGACGGCGATCCGGGCGCAATGGTCTATCGCTATACGGCGCACGGCGAGCTCGCCGGCGACACGTGGCACGAGTCCGTTGCCGAGGCGCTCGACATGGCGGACGAGGAATACAGCGGCCAACTGTTGGGATGGATCGACATTCCAAGCGACGTAGGCGATCCGCACGCGTTCAGCATTCAATACGCAGCCGACCGGTTGAACCAGCGCGAGGGCCGCTAGTTCAACGGGTGGGGGCGGGCGAGCGCTGAGCGGTCATGCGTATCCCACTCGTTCGTCGAGCGGGATTGCGCTTCGCATGAATGTGCCACTTCCTCGACCGATCTGACGTCCCTCGTCGTTCACGAGCTCTGACTCGGCGATGAACAAGTTCTTCGAGCGATGGACGACGCGTCCCACGGATCGCATCGAGCCGCCCGCGATTGGTCGCGTGAGATAGATGGTGAACGACGCCGTGAGCACGAACACCTCGGGCACGAGTGAATTGACCGCGAAGAACGCGGCGTCGTCGAGGGCTTTGAAGTACACCGAGCCGTGCACGGCGTGGGCGGCATGAAAGAACTCTGAACGCATGTCCATCGCGATTTCCGCCGTGCCGTCGCCGACTTGAATCGTCGGACGATACCACGCGTTGATCGGCGCCGACGTGTACAAGCGCTCCAGCTTTCGGTAGTGTTCCTCGGCCGATGGCATGTCGTGATTCCGGGAGACGAAGAGTCATGAAAATATTCGCAATCGTCGGGTGCGCGGTACTCGCCACCAATCAGATGGCGTCGGCGCAGGCCGACAGCATTCGCGTTCACGTCGAGCGCGCGCGCGCCGCCGCAAACGGGCCCGGAGCGACGCTGTTCAATCTCTGTCCCGCCGTCGAAGGGATTACGCCGCCGACATTCGCGAATCCAGCGTTACCCGCGGTAGCCGGTAAGCCGGCTTGGTACGCGGAGCCACACAAGGTATTCGACAACTTGTATTGGGTCGGCCAGACGGAATACTCGTCGTGGGCGCTCGAGACGTCCGCCGGCATCATCGTCATCGACGCGATCTACGACTACTCCGTCGAAGCGGAAATTGCCGACGGACTCAAACAACTCGGCCTCGATCCGTCGACGATCAAGTACGTCATCATCAGTCATGCACACGGAGATCACAGCGGTGGGGCTCGATATCTCCAGGAGCATTTTGGTGCGAAGGTGATTCTTTCCGCGGCCGATTGGGATCTTCTTGCGAGCGGTCGAGGCAACACCCCCAAACCTCAGCGCGACATCGTGGCCGGAGACGGCTACAAGGTGACGTTGGGCGGCGACACGGTGACGCTGTATCTCACACCCGGACATACTCCGGGGACGCTCTCGTCGATCTTCAAGGTCAAGGACAACGGTCAGACGCACACAGTTGCTGCATGGGGTGGTACTGCATTCAACTTCACCATCACGCCCGACAAGCCGCGCGATTATTGGTTTCAGACATATGTGAATTCAGCGGAGCGGTTTCGTGACATCGTGAAGCGGTCGGGCGCTGATGTTCTCGTCGCCAATCACACGAACTTCGACATGTCGAAGACCAAGCTGCCCGCATTGGCGGCGCGACGACCGGGCGAGCCGCATCCGTACGTCGTTGGTGCGAAAGGAATCGAGGAATACCTCACCGTCGCCGCCGAGTGTGCTCGTGCGGCACGTTTTGCAACGGCCCAATCACCGCGATCGCTTCGCATCGCGCTCGCGAAGCAACCGTTCTCGCCCACCGGCACGTCCGTCGGCCCAACGACGATGGCGAACGGCGGCATTCAGGATTCGCTTGCGAAGATCGGCGCCGTCATCCGCGTCAACGAATCAAAGCTCACCGCGACGCAAGACACCGAGTACGGTGCATGGAAGCGACTCGGCTGGGCGCTCGGCGATTTTGCGAAAATTGTGTCACAGAACGAGCGCGATGGATACTTCACCGTCGGTCTTTATGCGACGTGTCCGTCGATGCCCGGGATGGTCGCCGGCTTGGAGCATTCGGCGCCGAACGGACGCACACTTCGTGTCGGGATGTTGTGGCTCGACGCGCATCCCGATTTCAACACGCCTGAAACCACGCGCAGTGGTTCGATGGGCGGAATGCCGGTCGCGATCGCAACGGGTCGAGCGCTCAGCAATTTGCGGCTCGACGCAACGCTCGACCCGCCGATGCGCGATGAGGATGTCGTCATGGGCGGAATTCGTCTGACGGATCCGCTCGAGAAGGATCTGCTCGACCATTCAAAGATTCAGCAACTCACGGTCGACGACCTTCGCAGGATGACGCCGGCGGTGTGGCGTCAGCTCGACCGACTCAACGCGCAGGTCGACAAGCTGTACATCCACATCGACATGGATGTCCTCGATCCCCGCGAAGTCTCGATGCATGTGAACCTTTCCAGCACAGTGGGATCCGAAGCTTGGAATTCACGTGACTTGAAGTCGCGG
>JADMIO010787491.1_pt1 | contig 119405 bp, 87 predicted proteins | sample 8958161 | NCBI WGS metagenome assembly JADMIO01 (sample SAMN16585339, study PRJNA669376) | soil metagenome | isolation source: Crop rotation soil | place: USA: Cullars Rotation, Alabama | collected 2011 | reverse complement strand
GCCGCGACTTCAAGTCACGTGAATTCCAAGCTTCGGATCCCACTGTGCTGGAAAGAAGGTCTATGACCAGGTCGCGAACGTCGTGAAGTCCGGCGGCAAGACCCGCCGCGCTGCGAAGATGAACACGCTCCGCGACTGGCACGGCGACATCGAGGAATTCATCGATTGCAAGCAGCGTGAAGAACGCAAGGCTTGGGCGCTCATCGAGCAAGGTTACGATGGCTCATTCAACGGCGAAGCTTACGGCTCCGTCATGTATCAGAACGAAAATCTCTCCGTCCGCGTGAGCGATGAGTTCATGCAGGCGGCCATCGACGGCAAGGAATGGTGGACGCGCAATGTGCAAACCGGCAAGCCGCTGCAAAAGAAAGATGCCAGCGCGTTGCTCGACAAGATCGCGCAAGGCACCTGGGTTTGCGGCGACCCCGGCCTGCAATACGACGGCGCCATCCAGAAGTGGCACACGTGCAAAGGCACCGAGCCGATCCACTCGACCAATCCGTGCAGCGAATATGTGTTCCTCAATAACACGGCCTGCAATCTTGCGTCGCTGAACCTCATGAAGTTCAAGCGCGAGGACGGCACGTTCGACATCGAGCGCTTCAAGTCCGCCGTGCGCCTCTATATCACGGCGCAGGAAATCCTCGTGGACAACGCCTGCTATCCCACGAAGATGATCGCAGAAAACTCGCACATTTTCCGCACGCTCGGCCTCGGCTTCGCGAACCTCGGTTCGCTCTGCATGAGCTACGGCCTGCCCTATGACAGCGATGAAGGCCGCGCGCTCGCCGGCGCCATAACTGCTATCATGACGGGCGAAGCCTATAACCAGAGCGCGGAAATGGCCCGCACCATGGGCGCCTTCCCCGGCTACCGTGATTCCCGTTGTGCCGGTGTGGCCAAGACGGTCGCGAAGGACAACGTTGAATCGACGCTCGGTGTCATCAAGCAGCACCGCGAAGCAGTCGAATCGATCCATCCCAGCGAAGAGTTCAATTATCTCAAGACCGAAGCCCGCAAGTGCTGGGACCGCGCGCTCGACGTCGGCAAAAAATACGGCTACCGCAATGCGCAGGTCACTGTGCTCGCACCCACCGGCACCATCGCCTTCCTGATGGACTGCGACACCACCGGCGTGGAACCCGACATCGCGCTCGTGAAATACAAACTGCTCGCTGGTGGCGGCATGTTGAAAATCGTCAACCGTGGCGTGCCCGATGCGTTGCGCCGCCTGCAATACAACGAGGCGGACATCAAAGCCATCCTCGCCCACGTCGAGAAGCACGACACCATCGAAGACGTTCAGCAAGACGGCCAGACCATCAAGTCCGGTCTGAAGCCCGAGCATCTGCCGGTATTCGACTGCGCTTTCCGCGCGGCCAAGGGCACGCGCAGCATCCATTATCTCGCTCACTTGAAGATGATGGGTGCGGCCCAGCCGTTCATCAGCGGGGCCATCAGCAAGACCGTAAATCTGCCCAGCGAAGCCACGGTGGAAGACATCCGGAAGGCCTACATTGATGCCTGGTCCATGGGCCTCAAATGCGTGGCCATCTATCGCGATGGCTCCAAGCGTTCGCAGCCGCTTAACACCAAGAAGACGAACGAAGGCGGCGACAAGACCGCCACGGCAAGTTCGAACACCACCACGCTTGAGGCCCGCATCAGCGAACTCGAAGGCATGGTCACGCGCTTGCAGTTGGAAACCGGCAAGCCGTTGCGCCGCCGCCTTTCCGACACGCGCCAGGCCATCACGCACAAGTTCGACATCGCGGGCCACGAGGGTTACCTCACGGTCGGTCTCTTCGACGACGGCGCCCCCGGCGAATTGTTCATCACCATGGCGAAGGAAGGTTCCACCATCGGCGGTCTGATGGATTCCATCGCGACGCTCACCAGCATGTCATTCCAATATGGCGTGCCCTTGGAAGCGCTCGTCCGGAAATTCTCGCACCAGCATTTCGAGCCGAGTGGCTTCACCAAGAACCCTGAGATCCGCAATGCGGCGTCCATCACGGACTATGTGTTCCGTTGGATCGCGTTCCAGTTCGTGCCCGGCTATCGCGAAGCGCATACGCACACGCGCGGCCAGCAGGAATTGCCGATGCCGGACCTGATCGAGAAATTGAAGGACAAGGTGAACCGCCCCGTGGCGGAACTCGCCCTCGCGGACAGTGAAGGCGAAGGCGACGTCATCGACAGTCCGGTCGACCGCGTCAAAACGCCGCCCATTCATACCACCAAGGGCCGGAACGCCCTGCTGACCGGAATGGTCAACCAGTTGGATGCACCCACCTGCCCGAACTGCGGTCACACGACCGTGCGCAACGGTGCGTGCTACAAGTGCAACAACTGCGGGGATAGCCTCGGCTGCTCGTAAGCGAAATTCGATTCAGCAAAATGCCGGAGAGGAAACTCTCCGGCATTTTTTGTTAAGTGGAGTTCGCGAAAGTTGAGCCGGTAAGGTGACTGAACGTGCTGCCAAAAAAGCATTAACTTACGCGAAAATATAGGAACCGGCATTATTGATGCTCCCCACTAGGATTTGCCTGAATAAGTGCATAAAGCGCTTAGGGGCTTGCAACTTGCAACGATCAGTATAATTTCCGAGCATTATGCCAGTTATTGAGGCATCAGATAGCTCGAGAGCTACGGCAGATCGCCAGGCAATGAGCACACCATCTGAAAGCGGCAATACTTGGTTTCGTCGATTTGGCAACGTTGCATCCAAAGTCGAAGCGGCCTTTTTTCCCACATTTGCGTCAAAACGCGAGGCCACACGCCGCTACCTTTTTGGACTATCGAATTTTCCAATACCACCTCAAAATCCAATCGTAGCGGATCAGGAGCAGATGAGACGACTACGTCGCTCCCTAGCGAGGAATCGAAATTTGGTAGTAACCGGTAGAAGCGGCACAGGGAAGACGACGCTTGCAATGGAAGCTCACCGAATGTTTGTAGATGGTCTTGAAGATTCTAATCGCACCCTTACTCCGGTTTTCATTCGAATGCCCAAAGAAGTGACGGAAGAGGACATCCACGATCAGATCCAAGGGTTGATCGCAAATTCTGTTTCCAGCCGATGGGGGTACTATAAGACATTTGTTGCAAAAAATTGGCTGGCCGCTGGTGCTCTGCTAGTAATATTAGACGACTTAGAATATTTGAAGCCCGCTCGACTTAAAAGGCTGCAGGAATTTATAAATACAGAAAGCCCGCATTGCTACGTCTGCATTACAAGTGAAAAAATAGATACTGAGGATTGGGAAAAGTTTGATGTTTTCCAGTTGGCGGAGTGGAAGGCGGCTGCGGCAAAAAGTTACATCAATAATCGAATAAACGATGAGACGCGATCTTTGTCATTCATTAACAGCTTGGAACTCCTTAATCTTTTAGACCGAAAATTTTCTGCACTGGAATGGAAATACTTGGTCGATATCTATGAAAGAGGCACAATTTTTGAAGTATTCCAAGTGCCTGGGCTTCAGACAAAAACGGACTATAATATCCAACGCGATTATTTAAAAATTGCCGCTGAACGTGTGGGTCTATCTTGGGATATGTGCTTGGAAACTGTAGGAAGAATGGCTCTGCGGCTACTCAAGGAGCGGAGCGCAAGTTTTGATATTACCTCTGTTGGAGTTGACCGCGACATAATCTCAAAACTTACTCCAATGTTATTTGAATCTTATGAGAATTCATTGTCGTCATTATCGTTTCAAAGCGATAAAATGCAGTGGATTCTCGCGGGATGCTATCTCGGCGAAAGGTGGCCGCATTCGCGGATTGATCTGGAAGGCGAACATGCAGACTGGCTAGTATGGTCGGCCGCCTTCAGCTGCACTTCTAACTTTATTTCAGAGAAGGCGTTGCCAGATCTTAGAAACGCTTTCATTCGTTTGGCACACACACCAACTGAGCAAGAGGTCCAAGCAGATCCGAAAAAAGCCAGATTTCGTACTACCCCCCTCCAACACGCCTCACGAAACCTGTTACAAATTGGAAACGAAAAGTCCGGAATTCTTGAGAGTAGCATGAGAAATTTGATTGAGGAGGGAAATCTCGACTACTTAAAAACAATAGGAGTGTTAGGCAAATTCGCGCTTACTCTAGTAAATCAAAAACGTTCATCATTTGACGCAAAGGAAGCAAAGGAAACATTAGGCACCGAGATTTGGGAAGCTTTGCGGCCTCGCGAGGCCGTTCGCAACCTATCAGGCGAAATAGATTCCTATTCTCAAATAATTAAGTCACCGCTTTTTGTATCTCAACAAGACCGAATTACGTTCGATCACCCAAAACAACAAGCCTTTTTAGTTGGAAAATGCTTATCCGAATTTTGGCATGACGTTAAAGAAGATCTGCCACAGTATCTTGAATTAGACAGTTTTTGGCGCGAGGTTATCACGATTGTAAAGGTTTACCTTCCGACAGAGGCCATGGCTGATTTTATCATGCACTTTCAGAGAGAATCCGAAGTTGACCAAGTCGCCTGGCGAAAGGAATTTTGGCAGAGAGAATACAAGTCAACATTTGAGTTGCTTATTGAAAAGAAAATTCTTGGCGCACTGCGGGAAACCGAGTTAGATGCATTGGAAGGCTTGAGAAAAATTCGCACTGTATTACTGAGCCCAAAATCGAAAGATGAACTTGATGCTCAAAAGGGACGATCGGAAGCGCATCAAAATTTAATGTTGGCATTCGAAGAATATCTTACAAAGCTTGAGTGCTAGAATAATACGGGGTCAAGGACCGTCAGAAAAAATCCGATCCGATAATTATCGGAAAGTGGCACTAGATTTCCTGATCAAGGATTTCCAAAGTAGATGTGCATACTCGATGCAACACGAGACGAATGCTGGCGGGACAAAGTGTATGGAAGTGGATCACTATGATCCCAGCAAGAAAAAAGACCCCATTCAAAATTATGCGAATCTGCTGTTAGCGAGCAGGCACTGTAACGGAAACAAGGGTGAATTTTGGCCATCGCCCGAACAACGAAGGCTTGGCATCAGGGTAATAAATCCATGCGAAGAAATCGATTATGGGCTGCACCTTTTTGAGGATCCGATCAGCCACAAATTGGTTGGGGCGACACCGACGGGAATCGCTCACATAGAACTTCTAGATCTCAACGCAGACCATCTAGTCGAAGAACGGAAGCAGAGGACTCTTACTCATGTTTGCTACGAAAGGGCTCAAAATGAAGCCGCTTTTCGGGGCGAGCAGATCCCATCCGACTTGGAAGCTTTGTTTCAGGCTGCTTTCTCAAGATTTATTCCTAAAATCCCCTCGCCGCCAACAAGAAACGGAAGTTGACTGAAAAGACGTTGACGAACTTGAATGTTCGAACTTGGCAAAGCGCGAAATTGCGTGTCAATTGCCGCTGGGGAAATCGCAACCAGATCTTTGGCAGTTTTCAAAATATCGTTGGTAAAGCTTTCCTTCTCAACGGCGCTGTTGAATGGGGCGTATGCAGCGTCATAGGTTCGAGGCATTTGAGGAGCATCATTGTGAACCGTTCGCAAAACGCTTTTAAGAACCCCGACTAGAATCTCAATGGCGGTGATGGTGGCTTGTGGTACGATTTACTGGACGATATGGCTCAAAGATTTGTAAACGGATTTGCGCTGTGATTGCAGACTTCCCATGTTTTGGCGGTTGAATCCACAACCACTTTGCCGACGAGAGACGGCAGAATGGTCTTAATTCTCATTCGGACTTCGCCGGCTTGTGTTACCTCATACGGCCCCCTATCTTCGCGCGCATGAGCGACGAAAATGGGACTACGAACGGATTTAGCAACAACTTCATCAAGGAAGATCCGTGGCGGATTTTCCGTATCATGGCGGAGTTTGTGGATTCGTTTGAGACGATGTCCAAGGTCGGGCCGGCGGTGACGGTTTTTGGGTCCGCCCGACTCAAGCCAACCGACCCGTGCTATAAGCTCACCGTGGAACTGGGCAGGCAGCTTGCCAAGCATAAGATTGCCACCATCACGGGCGGCGGGCCCGGCTTGATGGAAGCGGCCAACAAGGGCGCGAAGATGGGGCGCGGCAAATCCGTGGGTTTAAACATCGAGCTGCCGCATGAACAATTCGGCAACCGATTCGTGAACGTCCCGGTGCACTTCCATTATTTCTTTGCGCGCAAAGTCTGTTTCGTGAAATACAGCATGGCGTTTGTCTTTGTCCCGGGCGGTTTCGGGACGCTAGATGAATTATCGGAGGTCGCGACGCTCGTTCAAACGGGGCGTATTCCGAAGTTTCCGATGATCCTGATCGGCAAAAAATTCTGGAGCGGCTTGCTGGCGTGGATGAAGGAACAGATGCAGGAACGCCGGCAGTTAATCAGCCCGGGTGACCTCGACCTGTTTCACATCGTGGAGACGCCGGCACAGGCCATGAAAATCATTCTGGCATACCAGAAGCAGGTGGGGGCACCGGCGGTGGTGCCCAAGGCGTTTCGATAAAAATGCGCGGAGTGCGGAACGCGGAGTGCGGAGCGGAGCGGCGGCATTGCCAGGATAACGCGTATCGGAATGCCATGCGGATTTGAAGTTCGGAAATTGCTGCCAAGGAACCAAAGATCGAAGGCATTGTGTAATATTGATATCCGAATGGGAGGTCATGGGATACGTGAGTTTTTAAGAACGCCTCCTCTCCCCGACCCTCTCCTCCATCGGCAATCGAGGAGAGGGAGATGCGGAGACGCGTCCCGTTTAGGATACTGTCGTGGCTGAACGTTGCTTCCGGAGCTTGCGCTTCCGCCTTCATCGGATTTCGGCGAGGCGAGGCCGCAAACAGCCCCGCTTTTCAACTTGAGCGTAATTTTTACGCAATTTAAGATTGCGCAATAGTGACACCCGTGTTATATGCCTGGGGGAATGAAACGTGATGCGTGATTTAGACAAAGCAAAGGCAGCAAGATTGGGGATGATACCGGATGCTCGATCCTTGATGCTGGATGGAAACGGGGCACGCGCCCTCCTTCGCAGGACTATGGCGGGGCGAGCAGGGCAATCCAACTTAATCCAAGTTAATCCGACTTAATCCGAGTAAAAAAGCAGGGGGGGGAGGGTAAAAAGTTAAATGAGTTACATAGTCATATCCGGGTGTCAGGTTCAAACATCAATTGGCGGCGAGACGACGCCAGAACTCGCAGGCGGGGACGCCCGCGGTACGGGCGGGGCGATTCGTGCCTATTCGTGTCTATTCGTGCTAAAAATGATACCCCCCCCCTTGTTTTTTGAGAGGTTCCCAAGCGACCGGATCAAAGGTAGAAAAAGTGAAAGGACACGAACGGGCACGTGTCGGTACGAAGACGTTTCGCTGATTCCCCGCCCTGCGGAAGAGATTCTGATTAAGAGCGTGTCACAAAATGACGTTTTGAATAAGACTCGTCATTCTCCTGCGGGCGGCTTTGTGCCAGCCAGACGACGGCGCGCACGGAGTGACGCGCCCTACCACCCTTCGGCTTTGGCTCATTCTGTTGCAGGCTCTAAGAGTAAGATTACGATTAAGACCTGAAATGATGTACCGACTCACCACCCTTCCCAACGGCCTGCGCATCGCCACGGCGGAAATGCCGCACATGGCCAGTGTCAGCCTCGGCCTCTGGGTCGGCGTCGGCTCGCGTTACGAACCGGCGCCGCTCAATGGCACGTGCCATTTCATCGAGCACATGCTTTTCAAGGGGACCAAGCGCCGTTCCGCCCGCGACATTTCGGAAGAAGTGGAAGGCATCGGCGGCTACTTCAACGCCTTCACCAGCGAGGAAATGACCTGCTTCCACGCCCGCGTTCACCGCGATCACTTCGTCACCGTGCTCGATGTGCTGATGGACATGTTCCTCAACTCGCGCTTCGCTCCGACGGACATCGCAAAAGAACGCGAAGTCATCAAGGATGAGATTGCGATGTATCACGACCAACCCGCACAGCACGTCCAGGAAGTCTTGAACGCCACCACATGGCCCAATCATCCCCTCGGTCGCAGCATCACGGGCACGAGTCGCGGCCTCGATGCCATTCGCCGCACGGAACTCACCGCCTTCCTCCGCTCGAACTACAGCGCGGCGAACACCGTCCTCGTCGTCGCTGGAAACATCCGCCATGCGGAAGCGGTCAAGGCAGCCAAGCGCTACGCCAGGCATTTTCAATCCGGTCCGCCTCCTGTCTTCGCCGCCGCGCCAAACGACCAGCACGAACCCCGGCTTAAGCTCGTCACGAAGAAGACCGAACAGGCCCAACTCGCCCTCGGCATCCGTACCTGCTCGCGCCACGATGACCGCCGCTTCGCCCTCCGCCTGCTCAACGCCATTCTCGGTGAGAACATGAGTTCGCGCCTGTTTCAGCTCATCCGCGAAGACCTAGGCCTCGCTTACAACGTATATAGCACGCCTAGCTTCTACAACGATGCCGGCGATCTGGTCATTTCTGCCGGTCTGGACTCCGACAATGTCCCACGCGTCCTGAAACTCATCAGACGCGAGTTGCACCGCTGCACTGAGCGCCCGCCATCCGCGGCCGAACTCCGCCGCGCCCGCGACTTCGTCATCGGCCAGTTCGACCTCACCCTCGAAAGCACCGAAAGCCAGATGAACTTCGTCGGCGAACAGGTCCTCGGCTTCGGCCACATCACGCCGCCCGCTCGAACCAAACAACGCCTTGCCGCAGTGACGGCTCCGGAAATCCGTGCGGTCGCTGGCGATTTTTTCAGGCCGGAGAGAACGAATCTCGCGCTGGTTAGCCAGGTGCGGAGTTTAAAGGTTGAAGAGTTGAAGGGTTGAAGCGTGAATCGGAGAACAACAACAGGCGGCGAGACGCCGCCGGAACTCGCAGGCGAGACGCCTGCGCTACATTCGGGGCCGCGCGCCTATCGCACGAAAATGCGAGTTTATAGGCGCCCATCCGTAGTCCATATTACCTGACGTCGAATGCGTCCGTTGATCGAATCCATCGCCACTGCGCACACGCCTGAATCGCTCGCCGAACAACTGCGAGACGAAGCGGGCTTGGTTGTCTTGCGCAGCGCCGCCTTTGATTCCCCGCAAGCCCGCTATTCTTTCGCCACCGCCCGCCCGTTCCTGACCTTTCGCTCCTCCGGCTCCCAGTGCGAAGTGACGAAACACGAAACACGAAACACGAAACAAATCACTTTCGGCAACCCCTGGCACATTCTCGACGCCCTGCTCGCCCGTTACGAACTCATCGACGAAGTCGACCTCCCCTTCCCGCTTGGTGGCTGCTTTGGCTTCTGGGGCTACGACCTTAAAAATTTCGTTGAACCCAAGCTCCGCCGTCGCGCCACGAACGACCTTGAATTGCCCGACTGCCACCTCGGCTTCTACGACAGTCTGGTGGTATTCGACCATCACCTTGGCCAGACGTGGATTGTCGCGACGGGCCTTGCGGCTGATGGTTCGCGCACGGAAGTGCGAGCGAAGATGCAGGCTGAATTCTGGCAGGGCCATTTACGAGTCGAGCCAGCAGAACGCGCTACACAAATTTCGAATACCGAATGTCGAATGTCGAATGCTGAAACGACTTCGACTTTCACGCGTGCTGAATTCATTGCTGCTGTCGAAAGCGCGCAACGCTACATCCGCTCCGGCGACATCTATCAGGTCAACGTCACCCAACGCCTCTCCGCGCCGTGGACCGCGGACGCTTGGGATTTATTCCACCAGCTCACGGATGTTTCGCCTGCGCCGTGCGCGGCGTTCGTGGATTGTGGCGATTTTCAACTGGCGTCATCCTCACCGGAATTATTCCTGCGCCTGAGCGGCGCCCACATCCAGACCCGGCCCATTAAGGGCACGCGCCCGCGTTCCGCCGATGCCACCCGCGATGCCCAACTCGCCTACGAACTGCAAACCAGCGCCAAAGAACAGGCCGAACTCGTGATGATAACGGACCTGCTGCGCAATGATCTGGGGCGTGTCTGCGAGTATGGTTCCGTGCAGGTGCCGGACCTGCTGCGTCTTGAAAAATTTGCGCAAGTGCAGCATCTGGTCTCCACCATCGAAGGCCGTCTCCGTGGGGACGTGACACACCTCGGCGCGCTGGCTTCGTGTTTCCCCGGGGGCAGCATCACGGGCGCGCCAAAGTTCCGCGCGATGGAGATCATCGATGAACTGGAGCCGGTCACACGCGGGCCGTATTGCGGTGCGCTTGGCTATCTCGGCTTCAATCGCGAAAGCCAGTTGAGCATCATCATCCGCACGGCAATCTGCAAAGACGGCGTGGCGCATTTCCCTGTCGGCGCGGGCATCGTGGCCGATTCTGACCCGGCGGCCGAATACGAGGAAACGCTGGCCAAGGCGCGTGGATTTTTTGCGGCGCTGGAAATGCCCCAAACCGAACCCGCACACACCCACGCATCCAGGGGCACAACAGACGCCCCATGACCGTTTTCCTCAATGGCCAGTTCGTCCCCGAAGCGGCGGCCACCGTCTCGGTGTTCGACCGCTCATTCCTCTATGGCGACGGGCTCTTCGAGTCGATGCTCGTGTCCGCCGGCAAGCCTTTCCGCTGGCTGCCGCACATGGAACGCCTGGAGCGCGGCGCGGAATTTCTTGGAATCAAAGTCCCATTCACGCGGGCAGCCTTGGCCGACTTTGCGGCTGAGCTCATCGCCCAAAATAAAATGCCCGAGGCGCTGCTGCGGCTCACGCTCTCACGCGGTGTCGGTGTGCGCGGCTACTCGCCTAAGGGCGCAGACAACCCTGTACTCGTGATGACGCTTCATGCGATTGGAGCGCCGAGCACGGCCTCGGCAAGTTCGGACCGAGCCGAGACGGTGCTCGGCGCTCCGCTGCGCTGGCGCGCTCACACCGCAACCTTCCGTCTCCCCGCTGGCGAATCGCTCGCGCAATTCAAGACCTGCAATAAACTCTCCCAAGTCCTCGCCCGCGCCGAAGCCGAGGCGGCGGGAGCGGATGAGGCGCTGCTCCTCAACACCGACGGTTTCGTGGTCGAAGCGGCGAGCAGCAATTTATTTTGGATTGAGGGCGGCACGGTTTGCACGCCACCCCTTGCCAGCGGCATCCTCGCTGGCGTCACCCGCGAGGTCGTCCGCGAACTTTGCGTCAAACTGAGCATTCCTTGCCGGGAATCGAGCATTCGCCCCACAGAACTGGCCAGGGCGGACGCAGCGTTCCTTTCCCTTAGTTCCCACGGAATCGTCGAACTGGCCCAAGTCGACGGGGTCAAGCTGGGTTCATCGCCGCTAATCGGGCAGCTTCACGCGACTTATCTGGCCCAAGTTCGGGCTGAATGCGGCTGATTTTCACGTTGTTGGCGCTGGAAGCACTGGGACAACCCATTTGGCGGAAAATACAACTTGCTCGCGCCGCCACGCATCCATATATTGCGCGCTCTTTTGAAGGGAAACGGAAAGAATTTATGCGTCGTCCAAAAGGTATTAAGACAAGAAAATCCTTCGCGAAGCGGTTCAAGATTACCGCGACGGGCAAGGTGCTGCGCTCACGCGCCGGCAAACGCCATTTGTTGCAGGGTAAAAGCGCCAAGCGCCGTCGCTCGATGCGCGGAGGCGGTCACCTCGTGCACAAGACCGACATGAGGCGCGTGCTTGAGTCCATGCCCTTCAGCCATCGCGGTTAAACCTCCTCAATTTAAGATACCATGCGTGTAACAAATGCCGTCGCCTCCCGCGCCCGTCGCAAACGGACGCTGCTCGCCGCCAAGGGCTTTCGCCTCAAGCGCTCCTCACTTTATCGCTACGCTGCTGATGCTCTCGACCACGGCCGGCAATATGCCTTCCGGGATCGCAAGAACAAGAAGCGCACCTATCGCTACTTGTGGCAGGCTCGTATCAATGCCGCGGCCCGTTCCGCTGGCATCACCTACAGCCGGCTCATCGAAGGTCTGAAGGCCGCGAAGATCGATTTGGATCGCAAGGTCCTCGCCGACATCGCCGCCACGGACAACGCCGCGTTTGGTGAGATCATCAAGCTCGCCCAGAACGCGCTCAAGACGAAGGCCAGCGCCAAGCCGGCCAAGACTGCGAAGGCTTAAGCGAACAGCATTTCAGCAACGGGCGATCTGGCAACAGGTCGCCCGTTTTGCTTTGCCGCTGGTAGGGCGCTTTTGGCTGTCACTCTGCGCCCCACCGCACTACCCTGCCCACTCGAATTTCTATGGGATTTCTCGACGACATCGAACCGCTCAAGCAAGCCGCGCTCGCGGAGTTGAACGCCACGGCTGACCTCCCTGCCCTCGACGCCGCCAAAGGCGCGTGGATCGGGCCGCACGGCAAGTTCACCGCGCTCATGAAACAGATGGGCACGCTCTCGAAGGAAGAAAAGCCCCTCGCCGGCAAAGCCATCAACGCCGCCAAGCAGGAACTCGAAGCCGCCCTCACCGCGCGCCGCGAAACCCTTGAACTTGTCGCCGCGTTACCCAGTGAGCCAACCGACTGGACGCTCCCGGGCCGTCGCCGCGCCGCAGGCCGCTTGCATCCGCTCACGCAAGTCACGGACGACATCGTACGCTCCTTCCGCAAACTCGGCTTCGTCGTCGCCGACGGACCCGAGATTGAAGACGAGTATCATTGCTTCGATGCGTTGAACACGCCCCACGACCACCCCGCACGCGATTTGCAGGACACTTTCTATGTAGCGCAGGCGTCCCCGCCTGCGAGTTCTGGTGGCGTCCCCGCCCCCAGTTCAACGGGCGGACGTTCCTCGCTTCTCCGTACGCACACGAGTTCCGTCCAAATCCGCGTAATGGAGAAACAGCCACCGCCCATCCGCATCATTGTGCCGGGCCGCGTCTATCGTCGCGACAACGCCGACGCGACGCACAATCCCACCTTCCAGCAAATCGAAGGCCTCTACGTGGACAAGAACGTCACCCTCGGCGACCTCAAGGGCACCGTGGAAGCCGTGTTCAAGGATTTGCTCGGCAGCGATGTGAAGCTTCGCTTCCGCCCGCACTATTTCAGTTACACCGAGCCGAGTCTGGAGATTGATTTCACCAACGCCCTCGTAAAAAAACTTGGCAAGGACTGGCTGGAAATCGCCGGTTGCGGCATGGTGCATCCGCAGGTCTTCGAAAACGTTGGCTACGACCCTGAAGTCTGGACCGGCTGGGCGTTCGGCTTCGGCATCGAACGCATCGCCATGCTCCGCTACGGCATCACCGACATCCGCCTGTTCTACGAGAATGACACGCGGTTTTTGAAGCAGTTTTAGTTTCAATCCTTCACGCGCGGCAGGAAAAGGCAGATGACCGCCGCCGGCAAAAAGAGAAACCCGGCGTAAAACAATGCCGTGCGGTGGTCGCCAACCTTGGAGAACAGCCCGAAAAACACCGTCCCCGCCGCCGCCACGATGCGTCCGATGTTGTAGCAAAATCCCGCGCCGGTGGTGCGCAGCAGCGTGGGAAAGAGCGGCGGCAGATACATGGTGAACAGGGCGAACGCACCCTGACAGAAACCGATGACCGGAAACCACCACAGCAGGGCGTTATGATCGCGCGCCACGCAATAGGCCCCGAGCATCGCCGCCAGATAGCCCAAGAACACCACCCCGATGGTCGCGCGATAACCGATGAGCCGGGCCACACCGCCGCAGAAGAAATTTCCCAAAATGGACGAACCAATGACGAGATACATCGCCGTCCCGGCCAGTTTGTTCCTCTGTTCCGGCGACATCGCGAGAACCTCAGGCAGATTCCGCAGGTGTTGTTGATGCCAGAACATGAACGCCCAATGAGCCGTCAACGATACACCGCACACCATCATGACCCAGATGGTGACGCGACACGCATCACCTTGGAATAGTTCACGTAGTTTTGGTTCGTGGTGATGAGCATTCGCCTTCGCAACGTGCCATTCCTCCGGTTCAGGTACTGCGCGGCGAATCCAGAACACCAGCAAAGCCGGCAGAATGCCCACGAGAAAGATGTAACGCGGCGGCGCACTGGCCAGCAGAAAGTTCGCCAGCACGGCGACCAGGATGCCAACGTTCACGCCAGTCTGGAGAATGGCAGCGATCCACGGCCGCCATTTGCGTGGCCAGGTTTCCGCCAGCAACGATGCGCCCACCGCCCACTCGCCTCCGATACCCAAGGCAGCGAGAAACCGGAAAATCATCAAATGCCACCATTGCGTAGCGAAAAATCCGAGGCCGGTGAACAGCGCATAGGTCAAGATCGTCAGGCTCAGTGCCCGTGACCGGCCGAGCTTGTCGCCGATGCGCCCGAAAAATCCGCCGCCCAGCGCCCAGCCGAGCAGAAACGCGCCTTGGATGATGGAACCGTAACGCCCTACACGCGAATCGGTCGTCGCCAATCCGCCGAGCAATTCCGCCACGAACGGCGCGGCCACGAGCGTGTAAAGATGCATGTCCAGCCCGTCGAACGTCCAGCCCAGCCACGCCGCGATGCCCGAACGCCATTGGTGCGGTGAAATGGAACGCAGCGTGGCGGGCACGGAACCAGACGGCGCGGGAGCGGTGGGAGGGGTGATCTTTTCCATGCGCCAATTGCTGCGCATGATGATGAAACTCGCGGTTGAAGCGAATGAAAATTTAGATTGTCCAAGAATTTCACCAAGCGGCCAAAATGCGCAGCCTTGCGGTCACCTGAAATTCCCGGGCATATTTCCTGAATACTGATTGCCAACAAACGTCACAATCTGATGCTCGTCTCAAAACGTAGTTTCCTCGTTCTCCTGACCGGAGTTGTCGCCGCCCTTTCTTTCAGTCCGGCACCCGCAACAGCGGCGCCCCGCGCAAAGCACGTTTTCATTATCAGCTTTGATCAGGGCAATCCCGATTTGATCCAAAGCAGTCCGATGCCCACCTTCCATAGCATGGCGGCGGAGGGCGCGCGTGACTGGACCGCCTATACCATCGTCCCCAGCGTCACCCTGCCCTCACACACTTCGATGCTTACGGGCGTCGGACCGCAGGCGCATCAAATTCTGTGGAATTCGTACAAGCCAGAGAACGGACTCGTAAAAGTTCCGACGATTTTCAGCCTCGCCAAGAAAAAGGGCCTGACGACGGCGATGTTCGTCGGCAAAGAGAAGTTCGAACACCTGATGCTGCCAGACAGCGTGGACACGTTCGCGTGGCCGAAGACCAACAATGACGCCAAAGCCGTTGCGAAGGTTTTTGCCGACCAAGTGAGTACACTAAAGCCCAACCTGTGCTTTATCCATTTCCGCGACCCCGACAGCGCGGGCCATGCCTACGGCTCCAAATCTCCCGAAAAAGTACAGGCTTTGGCCGATTGCGACGAGGCGCTCAAAACCATCAAGGATGCCATTGAAGCCGCCGGATTGACCAAGAACAGTGTCATCATTCTCACTGCCGACCATGGTTCCCATGATGAGAAAAACAAAGAGGGCAAGATGGTCGCCGTACATGGGAACGCCGAGCCGTCCGACGTGCTTATTCCATGGGTCGCCTGGGGCAAGGGTGTGAAGAAGGATTTCACGATCACTGCCCCGGTCATCCAATACGACACCGCCGCTACCGCTCTCTGGCTGTTGGGCGTGCCTCTGCCCGAGTCCTTCTGGGGCCGCCCAGTGACCAGCGCCTTCAAGTAACGGAGCGCCGGTCTCCCGACCCGGCGAGTTTATTCTTCGCTGATAGAGGGCGGGGGTAAAGGTTCGAGACGCGTTGGTCTACCCACGTTGCTCCGGCTGAGGCCAGCCGCGCTCGGCCGGAACTCGCCGGGTCAGGAAACTGGCGCTCCCATTTTGCGCCCCGTCAATTTTCGCTGGGTTGCAAGCCCCCGCCCGATTACTCTCCCGCCCCGGTTAACACCGGATTGACGCGATGAAAGTCACCCTTAACTGGCTCAAACAATACGTTGATTTCAACTGGTCGCCTGAGGAACTCAGCGAGCGCCTCACGATGCTCGGACTTGAGGTCGAAAGCGTCCACAAGGTCGCCGGTGAATTTGATGGCATCGTCGTGGCGCAAGTCATCACGCGCGACAAACATCCCAACGCCGACAAACTCTCCGTCTGCCGCGTCAATGACGGCAAAGGCGAGCGCCAGATCGTCTGCGGCGCGCAAAATTTCAAGGCCGGCGACAAAGTGCCCCTCATCCTGCCCGGTGCCTCGCTGCCGTTGAAAGCAGGAGAGACGCAGCCGTTCACCATCAAGGTCGGCAAAATCCGCAACGTCGAGTCGCACGGCATGATGTGTTCCCACGAGGAACTCGGTGTCGACCCGGAAGCCATCGGCCACAAGAAGGAAGACGGCCTGCTTATCCTGCGGGAGGACGCCAAGGTCGGGCAGTCGTTTGCCGAATATCTCGGCCGCACCGGCGGCGACGTGGTCTATGACCTCGAAATCACGCCCAACCGTCCCGACTGGAACAGCGTCATCGGCATCGCGCGAGAAATCGCCGCACTAACCGGAAACGAACTGAAAGTGCCGGAAGCGAGCAGCCAGCAGTCCGCAGAGAAGGCGGAGAGTTTGGTCGCAGTCCAAATCAAGGACGCCGAGCTTTGCCCACGTTACTTGGCACGCGTCATCAAGGGCGTGAAGATTGGGCCCAGCCCCGCTTGGTTGCGCTCGATGCTGGAAAAAGTCGGCCTTCGCAGCATCAACAACGTCGTGGACGTCACGAACTTCGTCATGCTTGAGAGCGGCCAGCCGTTGCATGCCTTCGATTTTCATCTCATCGCCAAGGGCGCGAATGGCAGACCTACCCTCGTCGTCCGCCGCGCTGCTGCGGGTGAAAAATTCAAGACTCTCGACGGCCAGGAACGCACCTTGAGTGCCGAGAATCTACTTATCGCCGACGAAACTAAAGGCATCGCCCTTGCCGGCGTCATGGGCGGTCAGAACACCGAGATCAACGACAAGACGGTGGACGTGCTGCTGGAGTCAGCCTACTTCGCGCCGTCGAACATTCGCCGCACCAGCAAGACCCTCGGCTTGCGGACAGATTCCAGTTACCGCTTCGAACGCGGATGCGACCCAAACTGGGGCGTGGAATACGCTAGCCGCCGCGCCGCCCAACTGATTCTCGAAACCGCGGGCGGCACGCTGGCAGAAGGCGTCGTCGATGCCTACCCACAAGTCATCGCCGCCAAGCAAATCGCGCTCCGGCACAACAAGACCGATGCTTTGCTGGGAATTGAAATCCCACAAGATAAGCAGGTGGAATTGCTCGAGTCGCTGGGACTGGATGTCGCTCAACCCGCGGGCGTAGGTCCCTTCACGGGTGTACGGACGCCGAATGTCACGACCTTTGACATTCCCACTTTCCGCCCGGACCTGAAACGCGAGGTTGACCTCATCGAAGAAATCGCCCGCTTACACGGCGTCGATAAAATTCCCGCCTCAGCACCGCGCGGCGCGCATGGCGAACATGCCTTCGACGCGGTCTATGACAAGATTGCCGAAGTTCGCCGCCTGCTCGCAGGGCTCGGCTTGAACGAGGCGCAGGGTCAAACCCTGGTCGGAAAGGCTGAATGCCGGATACCGGATGCCGAAATCGTACCGCTCGCCAATCCTCTGAGTTCGGACATGGACGTGCTCCGGCCAAGCCTATTGCCCGGATTGATCCACTCGCTCCGGCACAACGTGAGCCGCAAGAACTACGACGTGGCGCTGTTCGAGATCGGTCGCGTGTTCACCAATGTGAACGGCCAGACGAAGGAAGAACGCCGCGTCGCCATCGCCATCACCGGCCAGCGCGCTCTCTCCTTCTGGAGCGGCGGCGAACGCGACGCCAAGTTCGACGCGATGGACCTCAAGGGCATCGTCGAAGATTTGCTGGAACACTTCGGCTTGCGCGGCATCCAGTTCACAAAGAATGCCGAGAGCACACCGCTGTTCCTCGAATCCGCCGGCATTGCGCTGGGCGGAAAATTGAAGCTCGGCGAACTCGGCCAGTTGCTGCCCACACTCGCCAAGAAATACGACCTTCGCGACGCTGTGTTCCTCGCCGAACTTCGGCTCGATGAACTCATCTCCCGCGGCAGTTCAGCCAAGTCTTTCAAGGCATTGCCGCAATTCCCCGCCAGCCGCCGCGACGTGGCGATGATTGTGCCTGAAGTCACGACGCATGACGCCGTGTTGCTCGCGGTCAAGCAGGCCAAGCCAGCAAACTTGGAAAGCGTGGAGCTATTTGATGTCTTCCGCGGTAAGAACGTGCCGGAGGGTCAAAAGAGCCTCGCTTACGCCTTCACCTATCGTGGCACGGACAAGACGCTCACGGATACCGAGGTAAACGCATCACACGCCAAGGTTGTTGAATCGTTCAAGACACAATTGAAAGCCACCATGCGGGAATAATGGTGGCAGGAAAATGACCAACAAGCTTCAAATAAGCGTGCGTGGGATGGCCTTATCTTACGGCCTCAGTTTTGCGTTGTTTATGGTGGCAAGCTGGCTGGTCTGGGGTTTCGGGCAGGGCTCACCCGGTCCGGTTCTCCTTTCTCCGATATACCCATTTCTTTCGCTTCTTGAAAACGATGCCGTGTCGAGGAGCACGGTGGTTTCCACGGCGATCATAATCCTGCTTACGTTCGTGAGTATCGGCGTTGCGTTAAGCAAACGTCGCAGTTTGATAGTGATCGCTTTTTCCCACGCCATGCTCTGCTTCTATTGGCTCTGGTCATTTGCCCTCATGGGAGCTGGTGCGTAAATGGGGAGTTTAGCGACTCTGTGAAATAGACCCCTTTGGCCCGTCCTCCCGCCCACCGGTTTGAGCGACGGCTTACGCGTCCTTCTCTCGTTTCTTCGGTTTGGCCGCGCTTTTGCGAGCGGCGGCACGTACGGGTTTTACTTCCATGCCGGGCAATTCGACGGACTCAGCGCTTTGCACTTCCTCAGCCGGCGCGAGGTCAATCGTCACATCAATGGGGCTAGACGGAGTTGCTGACACCGGTTGCGCCGGTGGCAACTGCGGCGACGAGGGTGCTGTCTGTGCGCCAATCTTCACCTGCCCCACCAGCACAGCGCCGGGCTCCATGATCAGGTTGGCCGCTTGGACGTCCCCAAACAGATGCGCGGACGCCCGCAGAATCACTGTGCCAGGAATGTTGAAACTTGAAACCAGTTCGCCCGCAATATCAACCGAGTGAACTTCCAGCGCTTTGGTCCAAAGCAGTTTGACACCCTCGGGAACAATCAGCATGCCGGCTTTAAACGTGCCTTTGAAATCCGTCGGCGAATACAGCGTGAACGTCCGATGCGCATTCAGCTTCCCGAGGAAGCGCCCCCGGATCACCGCATCACCAACTTCCGCCTCCGTGTTGAAGACGTTCCCCTTCTCACCAACCGTGAAGGTGCCGTGCGTGCGGAAGTTTTTTGAAACCGCCTGGTTGATGACGTAATCACGCAGGTCGATGTGCGAGCTGCAACGCTTGCACATTGTGGATTCTGCACCCTCAGCAACATTCAAAACCGTGTTGCACTGAAAGCAGGTTACCTCCCGTGTGTTGTGGGGTTTCTCCTGCTGTTTGGCGGCAGGCGCGGGCTTGGCACGCGCCACTTCGCCCGGCCGGAAATGCTGGCGGCACTTCTTGCAGACGGTCGAATAGCCGTCACGCGGTTCAAGCTGCACGTGCCCGCAATGCGGGCACGCGACGCTGACCTTGTCAGGTTTCATGCATCAGTAGCCGCACGGGCATCACGCCCGTGCGAATGGAAGTTCACGGACAATATGCCCGTGCCACTAGATGCCGGGCTCAACGAATGCCGGGCTTGGCGGGTTCCATCCCCTTGGGTGCTTCAGGCGGACGGGGACCGGACGCAGACGGCGCGATCTTGTTCGGGTTGACCTCGGTACGACCCACGAAGGTGACGCCTTCTTCGACGCTCAGCTTGCTGGCCTTGATATCGCCGAAGATTTCCGCCTTGGTCTTGATGTCGATCTTGTCCTTGGCGGTGATGTTGCCGTTCACCTTGCCGCGAACGACCACGGTTCCCGCGTTGATGTTGCCGTTGACCGTGGCGCTGTCGCCCAAGGTCAGGGTGCCTTCGGTGCTGACTTCGCCCTCAATCTTGCCCTCGAAAAGCAATTCACCCGCAAAGCGGAGGTTGCCCTTAATTTCTACGTCGCTGGATAATACGTTTTTGCCACTGGTACTCATGTTCGGTTCCATAGGTTTTCGGTTTCGGTTGCAAGGGTCAGTATCACCACATCCTTGAGTGTGTCAAAGCGCGGACTCTTAAAACTTGTTCACAATGCAGAACGACTAAAAGAGCATCGGCGCATCGTTCTGCTTTGGCTCAACCGATTCCTTGAATGCTTCCAATGCCGCTCTCAACTCGTCAGCGCTGTGTTTCTGTCGAAAGCCCTGCATCACTTCGCCCGCCAGCACGTCACAACGCTCATTGTCAGCATGACCGGCGTGACCTTTCAGCCAGCCCCATTGGATTTGATGCCGTTCGCAGGCGGTATCCAAATCGCGCCAGAGGTCAGCGTTTTTCACTGGCTTCTTGTCCTTGGTGATCCATCCGCGCGCCTTCCAACCTTTGATCCACGCGGTAATGCCGTTCCGCAAGTATTCCGAATCGGTGAAGAGCTCGACGGCGCAAGGCTGCTTCAAAGCTCGTAACGCCTCGATGGCCGCTCGCAGTTCCATGCGATTGTTCGTCGTCGCGAGTTCGCCACCAGAAATCTCGTGGACGCGTTCGCCATGGCGCAGCACCGCTGCCCAGCCGCCGGGGCCGGGATTGCCCAAACAACCGCCGTCCGTGTGGATAGTGACCTTGGTCATCACGCGCGATTCGTCACCGGCAGGGCTGTCGTCGGAGCGAGGATGCGGTCGAAGATCATGATTTTCTGCCAGATTTTGCGGGAAAGGCCATTGGTCAGCGTTTCGATTTCGTTCACCGCCGCCAGCGTCACGGGATCGTCGAAGTTTTGCACATAGAGCGCGGCTATCTTGCTGATGAGCGCCAGCAGGTCGCTGCAATTGTCCAAGTAACGGATCAGCTCGGCCGGATTCTGCGGGCGGCGGGGTCCATCCGTAGGAATATCAACGATGCGCTCCGGGTCCTTGGTGATCTGGTGCATATCGATGATATGCGCAATGGAGCGCAGCTCATTGATGGCCTTCATCACCCGATGCCGCTTCAATCGCGTTTCCATGGTAAAGAAAAAGAAGGCGGCGATGCCGATGAACACCACTTCGTTGATAGCCGCATCCAGCCCTTGCAGAAACTCCGCGATGCTGCTGAAGGTAAGCTGCACATCGACGTGCAAAACCACGCTGGCAACGATGACGAGAATCGCCCCGATACCCAGCCACGCCAGCGCCCGGAGAGGCAGATGCGGCTTGGCCAGCCACGCCGCCAACCCAGCAGCCTGTTCGCTGACGGTGAGCAATTCCGCCGCCACCTTGCTAAGACCCGAGCCCTCGAACCGGCCCGCGATGCGCTTTTGCGACTCGCGGCAGGTCTGGACGATGAGTTCGGCGTTAAGGCTGCGATACATGGTCAGGCGTAATTTCTACACCAGCTTCTTAAACTTCGGCTTCTCAGCGAGCTTTTTTTAACACGCTTCTCGGCTTTTCTCCCGGGGATATCGGACGCACTCCCGGCTATTTCAGTTGCACCAGATATTCGACCAAGTCCCGAATCTCGCGCTTGCTCATAACGTCCCGCATGTTGTTCAACATGCCGGACAAACCCCGCACCCGGGTTTTGATGTCGGACTTCTTGAGGGTCATCAGCCCGTCTTCCGGCGAGAGGATTTGCAACGTGTCGGCCGTTTCGGCTTTCAGCAGACCGGCGTAAGAAACGCCGCTGTTCAGGAGGCCCTGAACATTTTCGTAGCCCGGGGCGATCTTCTCGTTCGGCAGGATGATGGATTCCAGAATATATTCCCGGCTCGCGCGCACGCCGATCTTCGACAGGTCCGGCCCAGCGTCGCCACCTTCGCCCGCCACCTTATGGCAACGTATGCACGAAGCCTCCACCTTTTCGCGGAAGATCTTGCGTCCGTTCGCGGGGTCGCCGCCGGCCAAACATTCTTCCAACTGCGCCAGCCCCGGCTTGTCCGCGCGCCGCCTCGCAAATTCCGACAGCATCGCCTTGATCTGGGAATCGGAACGTTTGGCAGCGGCATCGAGCAGGTCCAGCTGCACCCCGTCTGCAACCTTGCCTGCCAGCAACGCATCAAGTTGCTGGGCCAGCAAACGATCCACGTCCGCGAGCTTCGCTTCTGCCAGGATTGCGTAGACCGTCTGCTTTTCGGGAACCGTTCCGGATGCAAGACGTCGTTCGAGATCGGCTAGGGATCGTTTTATCCCCGCCGTTTTCACCCGCATCTTAAGCGTCGCCAGACGTACGGCTTCCGTCTTGGAATTCATGGCCAGTTGCACGGCCTCGTCATATTTCGGTGATTGAATCACCTCCAGAAGTTGCAACGCTGCGATGCACGATTCGGGGCTTGCCTGGGAGTCCTGCACACGCGCGAAGGCCGATGCTTCGAATTGCGCCCATTTCGATTTTCTCGCCAGCGAAAGGAGGGCCTGCTCCAGCTTTTCCGGGTTGGCCCTGCCCAGTATCGGTAGCAACACCGCCTGAATCTTGGCGGCATCCAGCGACGTGCGTTTCGGGTGCGGCCGCCATAATCCCGTGATGTGATCCTTACCGTCGTTCTCCGACCAGTCTTCCAGCAATCTGAGAGTTTCAATCCGCAGCGCGGCCGGCAATTCGCTGGCCGCGGCCATGATGGCCAAGACTTCGGCAGCGCGCGGCGTTCCGAGGCGGAAGTTCGCGTTTGCAATACGGCGCAAAATTGCGTCGCGCGGCGTGGGCGCTTCGGCAGTGCCGGCCGGGAGTCTGGCAAAGCGCGGCCATTGATCCGCCAACGCTGCGAGCGCCGGCAACGCCGGTTCGACCGGCAGATCGTTGATCGCCCGCGCGGCCTCGGCGACGACGAGCGGATCGGCGTCGGCCAGAAACGTCTGCAGTTTGGGCGATGCCTGTCGCCGCAAAGCCACCACCGCTGCGAGTCGGACTTGGACCGAATCGTCCTGGCTCAGCGCGGCGAAATTCGTTTCCGAGGCGCAATGAGCGAGCGCCATGATCCCGGCATGCCGCAGCCACGGATCGTTGCCGCCGTCCCGCAGCAGGGTCAGCAACGCCGGCAGTGCACTAGCCTCGCCCGTTTTGGAGAGCGCTTGCGCCGCGAAATAGCGCACCCGCGGCTCGGAATCCGACATCAGTTGGAGAAGTTGCTTGCCGTAATGCGCGTCGCTGGCGTCGCCGATCACCTTCGCCACTTGCGCCCGCACCTCCGGTTGTGCGTCTTCCAACAGTTGTGAGAAATCAAACTTCTGGCTCGCTCGTCCGAGCTGGCCCAAGCCCCAGATTGCGTGCAACCGCGCCAGCAGGGAAGGATTCTGAGCCGCGATGCTGGCCAATTCTTTTTCTGCCTGGTGAGCGACGAGCGCGAACTGGGCTTCGCGCCGGACGCGCCGGTCCGCATGCGCGAGCAGCCCGGCCAGTTCGGCGTTAGGACGCTGGACAAAGCCCTTGGCGAACAATTCTTTGACCTGCGCCACGACGACCTGCCGACGCGCTTCCGGTTGAAAGACCCGGTAAATCCGCCCCTTGCCCATGCCGGACCAGCCGTTGATCCAATCGCTGGCGTAGAGGCAGCCGTCGTAACCAAAATCCACGTCCGTCGGCAGGAAGTTCCACCAGAATTTTTCCACGGCGCCGAGGGCAAACCCCGCACCGCGCGGCTTCACCGTGAATGCAAGGATGCCACTGTTGGGACTGGGGCTGCCGCTGAAGTTGCAGAGAAAGAAATGTCCCTGCCAGCGTTCCGGCAAGCCGACGCCGGGCTCAAGGGTCAAGCCGCTCGGGCCGTTACTGACCTTGTCCGAGACCGGCGGCAAGGCATACGCCGCACGGCCGGGAAAGTCTTCATAGCAAATACGCTCTTCAAGCCATGAGCTGCGCGGAAACGGTTCGTTGATGAATTGCCAGCCAACATGCCAGCCGCTGTTGCCGCCTTCCGCCGCATACACGACCCGCGCCGGATCACCGGCGTCGGAATTGTTGTCCACCGTCCAGAGATTGCCGAAATCGTCGAAGGTCAGTTCCTGCGGATTGCGCAGGCCGGTGTAGAAGATTTCCAGGTTGCTCCCGTCTTGATCACAACGATAAATCGCGCCCGACTCCAGGTTGTCCAAGGCTTTGCCGTTTGGCAGAGCGATGTGTGCGCCCCGATCGCCGATGGAAAAATATAGCCGGCCATCCGGACCGATCTGCAATCCGTGCAGGTCGTGTCCGATAAAACCATAGCGGATGCCATAACCATAACTGAGGCTTTGCCGGACATCCGCCACGTCATCCCGGTTCGTGTCCTGAAGCGACCACAGATGCGGAATGTCCGTGTAATAAACCTTCCCGCCGTAAGCGAGCACGCCGGAACCGAGACCATCCTCCAGGTGGTTGAACCCATCAGCGAACGTTTTTGCCTGATCCAGCTTGCCCGTCCCGTGGCCATCCCACAGCAGGACGATTCGATCCTCTCGATTCGTCCACCAGGCGAGGTTGTCCGGCTCAAACCGTTTCGTGTAGGCGATGCGTTCGGCGACGGAGCGGGACGCCAGTTCCGTGTCCAGCCAGTGCATCCGCCCGCGAATGTCCGGCACGCCCGCGCCGCAACGGAACGTTTCCGCCACGTAAAACCGGCCTTGTTCATCGATGCTGAAAGCTACGGGATTCGCCAGCAACGGTTCGGCGGCTACCAACTCGCATTGGAATTCTTTCGGCAGGGAGAAGCCCTTGATCGCCTGTTCGGCTTCCCCGTTGGCGGCTTCGTGGCTGGCAGCGGCGCCCGCGCCCAGATCTTCTACGGCCCAGCTCCGGACTGATGCCACGCCCAAAATGGACGCCAAGCTGATAACAACTTTCCACACCTCCATAGATAGAAAGACCGACGTAACTCCTTGAGCGTTTGATCAAATGATTTTCTTATACTTCCCGTCCTCGGCCAGTTTCTTCACGAGGTCTTTGATTTTTTGCGCCTGCGATTTGTGCGCGAGCAACACGGCGTCGTCGGTGAGGACGAGAATGGAATCGCGCAGTCCCGCGCATCCAATCGGCGTGCGTCGGTCCTTGCTGCGCGCGTCATAGATGATGTTTCGCGCGCCGTCCACGTGGATGAATTCGCCCACGGCGCAGTTGCCTTCCGGGTCGGCCTTGATATGGCGAGCAAGCGCGGGCCAGGCACCAAGGTCGTCCCAATCGAACGAGCCATCTGCCACGACCACATTTTGCGCCTTCTCCATCAATGCAAAATCGACGCTTATCTTCTGGATGTTCGGGTATTCCTTGGCGAGAACCTTATCGAGTTTCTTCTTCGTCGCCGCCTCAAACCAACGATGGCACGCGGCGTTCATCTCCGGCTGATGCTTTTCCAGCGCGTTGGTGACCGTCACAAACGACCACACGAACATGCCGGCGTTCCAACGATACTGGCCGCTGGTCAGATACGTCAGCGCGGTGTCGTAGTTAGGCTTCTCAACGAACTGCTCCGCCTTGAAGAACGTCGTCTTGTATTTCTTCACGCCCGCAGGCGGCGGCAGTTCAGCCCCGGTGCGGATGTAGCCATAGCCCGTCGCTGGCTCGGTCGGCTTGATGCCGATGGTTACAATCACCTGCCCGCGGCTCGCGAGGTCAAACGCGTCACTGAGCACTTGCTGAAATTTTTTCTCTTCCGGAATCACATGGTCGGCGGGTAGCACGGCCATGACCGCGTTCACCGAACGTGCGCCGACAATCGCCGCACCGAGCGTCACCGCCGCACAGGTATCGCGGCCAATCGGCTCGGCGACGACATTTTCCTTGGGCAGCTTGGGCAGTTGCTTGCGCACCTCAGCGGCCTGTGCGGTGTTGGTGATGATAAGGATATTCTTGAGTGGCACCAACGGCAGGCAGCGATCCACCGCTTGTTGCAGGAACGAGCGATCGCCGAGCAGCTTGATGAGCTGCTTGGGCGTTTTCTCACGGCTGACGGGCCAGAAACGCTCGCCGCGCCCCCCGGCCATGATGATAATGAAACGATCCGATTGGTTGCTGGCTTTGGCTTTCATGAAGTCGTTCTACTATTTGATTTTCAACACAAACGCAATGTCACAGGGTTTCTTCTCGGGCAGCGTCACCGTCAATGCATTCACATCGCGCGTGAATTTTAGTTTGCCACCGCCCAGCAATCGCACGCTGCTGATTGCACCCGCCCACTTTGACGAATCATCCGCAAGCGATTTGATGCTCACTTTGCCCTGGGTCGGCCACGTGAGCACGATGGCATAGAGCGTCTTGCCATCTTTTGACTGCGTAAAGCGAACATCCTCCGCCGTGAACGGCTTCGAATGCGTATCCTTTTCCCCGTCAAACCGGCCTTTCTCAGCCCCCGTCGTGGACGGCCCTTCGCCGTAGGTTTTCCACGGACGCGTTTTATATATAGCCTCGCCGTTCACCTTGAGCCACGCCCCGATTTCACTGACGGTTTTGACTTCGTCCTCGTCAATTGTGCCATCCCGGCGGACAGGCACGCTCAACATCAAGTTGCCGTTCTTGCTGACGATATCCGCAAGCATGGGCACCACTTGCGCCGCCGTCTTATACCGATGCTTGTTGAAAATCTCGCGGTCATAGTGCCATGAGCCAATGCAGGTGTCGGTCTGCCAGGTATAGGGCAGAATGTCCGCCGCCTTGCCGCGTTCGATGTCATAGACCATTGCCTGACGCTGCATGTCGTTGAGTTTTTTGCCGTTCATCACGGCCTCGTTCCTGCCGTGGCGCTGAATGCTGGAGTTGTAGAAGTGCGCGGCTAATCGCAGGCCGATGTCATCCGTCACGCCGTGAAACGGAAGCACCGTGTCGTCAAAATAAATCATGTCCGGGTGGTAATCATCCCAGAGCTGCTTTGTGCGCAGGAAAAATTTCTCCATGTAAGCCCCGTCCGGAACGCTGCTGCCCTTGGCGGGATTCCACTCCCAATCCATTTTGGTGCCAGGCTCGTGGTTCTGCGCGTAAAGCTCCTGCGGGTCCAGACCATCCCACCACAGGCCATTGCCGTCGTCTTTCGTCTGCCGACCATCGTAATGCACACCCGCCAGCGGACCGTCTTTGTCCGCGCCCTGCGACGGCTCATACCACGACCACGCATGCGAAGCGTGGACGCTGACCGCGAAGCGCAGGCCGTTCTTCTTCGCTGCCTTCGCCCAACCACCGATCAAATCTTTCTTCGGCCCGACGTTCACCGAATTCCACGGCTGATACTTTGAATTGAAATTGTCGAGGTTGTCGTGGTGATTGGCGAGCGCCATGAAATACTTTGCGCCCGATTCCTTGTAGAACTTGAGCAGCTTGTCGGGATCGAAGTTCGCGGCTTTCCATTGATGGATCACGTCCTTGAAACCGTTGGTGGACGGATGGCCGTATTCCGCGACGTGCGATTTGTAATTGCGGCTGCCTGTCTCATACATGCTGCGCGCATACCAGTCGCCGTGCTCCGGTTCGCACTGCGGACCCCAGTGCGCCCAGATGCCGAACTTGGCGTCGCGAAACCATTCGGGCGTCTGGTAATTCGTGAGTGATTGCCACGATGGCTTGAATGGTCCGGGTGCGATGGCGTGATCACTGTCACCGCCTGACGAAGCGGCTGCACTTCCCAAAATCAATAAAGCGGCAACGATGGTGATGCTGCCAAATTGATTCATGCTCATTCGCGGCTTAAACCGATTTCACCGCGTCGCTCAGCGACTTCACAAACGCGCTGACACGCGCCACGAGGTCGCTTGATTTCCCATGCTCCGCAATCTGGTTCACGATGGCGCTGCCAACCACGATGGCTTCCGCACTTTGCGCCACGGTCTTCGCCTGCTCGGGATTTGAGATACCGAATCCAACCGCAATAGGCAGCGGCGTGTGTGCACGAATCTTTGCGGTCATGGAGCCGATGGTGTCGGAGACTTTCGCCTGCATGCCGGTCACGCCTTCACGCGAGACGTAGTAAACGAAACCCGACGCGCGCTTGACGATGAGTTCCATGCGTTCTTCGGGCGTCGTGGGCGCAATAAGGTAGATGTTGCACAAACCCGCCTCACGCATGAGGCGCTCGTAGTTGTCAGATTCCTCGGGCGGCAGATCAAGGATTAGCAACCCATCCACCCCTGCTTGCGCACAGTCGGCGATGAATTCCTTCACACCCCGTTTATGAAGGATGTTGTAGTAGACGTAGAGAACGATGGGGACCTGCGATTCGCGCCGGATGGCTGCGATGGTCGCGAGCAGCCTGGGCGGCGTCGTGCCGGATTCTAGCCCGCGTTGCGCCGCCAGTTGATTCACCAGTCCATCCGCCAGCGGGTCGCTAAAAGGCACACCCAGTTCCAGCACATCAACGCCCGCCTTATCGAAGGCGAGCGCGAGCTGTCGGGTGGCGTCGAGATGGGGATCGCCCGCGCCGATGTAAACGACGAGGCCTTTCTTGCCCTGTTGACGGAGCGATTGAAATCGTTCAACGATGCGGTTCACTGCCGCGCAGCATGGCAAACGCCCATGGGGTTGGCAAAACGTAAAGGAGCGCAACGTCCCGACGGCTGCTGCCCTAATCCAATGGATTGATTCACCGCATCCTAGAATTTTTGTTCGATGCAAATTCCGCTTTCCTCCCGCCCGCAACCGCCTAACCTCGCCAGCACTATGTCCACCTATTCCCGGCGTGATTTTGCAAAACTGTCCGCAGTGACCGTGGCTGGAGCCACCTTGCTTCCTGTCGTTGGGCGCCTCTGCGCAGAGGAAATTCCGGCCAAATATTCGTCGAAACCCAACTCGAAGGTGGCGGGCGTGCAGATTGGCATCAATGTGCCCTATAGCTTCGGCAATCCGTCGATGAGTGGCGATGACGTCCTCAAGAACTGCGTCGGTCTTGGCCTGAGCGCAGTCGAGCTCAGAGCCCAGCCGGTGGAGACATTTCTCGGTGCACCTGCAGATCTTCTGTTTCCGAAAAAGGGGCTTGATACGGGCGCAACGAAGGATAATGCGAAACAACTGGCAGAATGGCGCAAATCCGTCTCGCTGGACCGCGTGGCCGACTTCCGGAAGAAGTATGAGACGGCGGGCGTGCTGATTGAAGTCATCAAAGTGGACAACATTTTCAAGATGACCGACGACGAACTTGACTATGCCTTCAAGCTGGCCAAAGCCTTGGGTGGCCGCGCCATCTCCACGGAGATATCGACGAGCGCGACAAGCGACGAAGAGATGAAGCGCGTTGGCTCGTTTGCGGACAAGCATAAGTTCATGGTCGGTTATCACGGGCATACGCACACCGGTCCTGCGGATTGGGAAAAGGCGTTTTCGTTCGCAAAATATAACGGCGCCAATGTGGATATCGGGCATTTTGTCGCGGGCTTCAACGACTCCCCCCTTCCGTTCATCAAGGAGCATCACGAACGCATCACCCACGTGCATATCAAAGATCGGATGCAGCAGAAACATGGAGGCGACAACAAGCCGTTCGGTGAAGGTGAGACGCCCATCAAGGACGTCCTCCATCTGCTCCGCGACAACAAGTGGAACATCCAGGCCACGATCGAGTTCGAGTATAAAGTGCCCGAGGGATCGACTCGCATGGCCGAAATCGCCCGCGCCATCAAGTACTGCCGGGAAGCGCTGGCCTAAGCGGCGCCTGCAAACCGGCCGATCTTGTTCGTAGCTGCGTTGCATGTCGCACTTGATTTTCTTCATCAACCTGGTGGTCGTTGCATGGTTGTTTGCGCTGGTAGAGATCCAGATTGAGGGAGGCAACGGCTGGGCGATCAACCTGCCCACGTGGCGGATTCAAAACCGCTGGACCAAGATCTTCCTCGGAGCCAAACCTCTCACCGGTTACCACCTTTACGTTCTGCTCTTCGTGCTGGTAGCCGCTCACTTTCCATTCACGTTCGGGTTCGCATCGTTTTCATGGCACTTGGAGGCGCGGGTGGTGTCATTTCTTATTTTCTTCTGGGTGCTGGAGGATTTCTTTTGGTTCGTGATCAACCCGGCTTACGGCCTGCGGCGATTTCAAGCGCAGCACATCTGGTGGCATGCGCCTTCGTGGTGGTGGATCATGCCGCGCGACTATTGGATTTTTACTCCTATCGCTGGGTTTCTTTATTGGTGGAGCTGTTAACAGATTGGTCTGGCTTGGCCAGATCGAAGCACAACAATTTGTCTTCGCTGCGGAGAAAGAGTTTCCCTTGCGCCAAAACTGGCCCGGTCCAGCACGGGTAATGAAGCTGCGGAACTTGCCACGAGCAAATCTCCTCTGGCTTCGTTGAGTTGAGGCGGAACAGCCCGAGCTTCCCGCCTTCACCCAGCACGATGAGTTTGCCGTCGGCCAATATCGCCGAGCCTCGGCCATAGACGGGCGGCTGCGCTTTGCTGTGCGCCGGCCAGCTCTCGTCGCGATTCCACAACAGGCGGCCAGTCTGGAGGTCGACGCAACGGAAAGAAGCATCCGGTTCATTGCGTCCGCTGAACGCGTAGAGAACTCCGTCATGAAGCACGGGCGTGTTGAAATGAATCTCCAACACCGGCGCAGTAAAATCACCCGTGGCTGCATCGCGGTCAAAAGGCTTTTCTGGACTGCGCCAAAGTTCGTCGAAGGAACGGCCATCTGCCTTCACCCGCAATGCCACCGCGCCAATGCGATAATACGCAGCCGAGATAAACACGATATCGTCTTGAACAACCGGCGTCATGGCATTGACCGATTCATTCACTGAAGATTGAAACCAACGACTGAAGCGCACCTCGCCATTTGCGGGATTCAGTGAGACCAATCCCTGCCGCATAAAACTCAACAGATGCCGCTGCCCATGAATCGTCACCGCGATTGGCGCCGCATAACTGGCCATCTTCTCCTCGCCGGTCCACTGGTAAGGCTTCGTGTTGCGCCAAGTCACCGGCGTCGCGCCGCTCCAAGTCTTGCGTCCTCCGGCTTCCCAGATGGTTTTGCCCGTGGCGGGATCAAGCGCCACCACAGCAGAATCCGGCTGCCCACCAATCATCACTATCAACTTACCATCTTCCAGCAACGGCGTGCTGCCCACCCCGAAGAATGGCTCCGGCACATTCCATTCCTTCCCGGTATCGCGCTGCCAGATGACGCGCCCATCCGCCAGCGAGAGACAGGTCAACTTGCCCTCCGCGCCAAACGTGAAACAGAAATTCGTCGTCAATAGCGGCGTGCACCGCGGGCCGTTGTTATAACCGAACGGATCACGAAAATGGCTCGCATCTTTGTACTGCCACTTCGTCTTCCCAGTGGCCGCATCCATGGCCTCAACAATTTCCTCATCGCCCAGCCGATGATGCAATACTAACAGCCCACCGAGCACCGACGGCGCACTGTAGCCCGACCCCACGTCCTTCTCCCAAACTTGAGTTGGCCCCTTCACCGACCAGCGCTCGATCAGATTTGTCTCGGTTGAAATGTTGTCATGCGTCGGCCCCAGAAAATGCGGCCAATCAGCCCGCGCCCCAGCCGCGACTGAAGAAGTCACCAGCCCGGCCATCAAGCTCAGTATTCCGGTAATGATGAATTTCATCAGGCAATAACGTTCGAAGTGCGCGCCCTCCGAAGCTAATGGTGCAGATTTAAGATTGCAACCGCGCCACGGTTGGGCACTACTCGCTTGGCTTCTGCAATCGGTTGGCCTTTTGACCGCAAAATTTCGCATTACACTCTGGGAGAGTGTTGCCGGATGCAACCACACCCAGCCAAATTTAACGCCCGAGCATCTTGAGCGAGCAACCCAATCGAGAAGTATCAATCTTCGCGGAGGCCCTGCAACTGCCCGCCCGCGAACGCGCCGCGTATTTAGACCGCGCCTGTGCGGGCGAACCCGGGCTGCGTCGCCAAGTCGAGAAGTTGCTGCAAGCCCACGATCATGCCGGAGATTTTCTAGAACAACCACCGCAGGGCCAAGGCCGGCCTGACGCCGCACCCGGAGAAAAACCCGGCGACCGGATCGGCCGATACCACTTGTTGCAGCAAATCGGCGAAGGTGGCTGCGGTGTGGTTTACATGGCCGAACAGATGGAACCCGTCCGGCGGCGCGTCGCCCTGAAAATCATCAAGCCGGGCATGGACACCAAAAATGTCATCGCCCGTTTTGAAGCCGAGCGGCAGGCCCTCGCGCTGATGGACCATCCCAGCATCGCCAAGGTCTTCGATGCCGGCGCGACGGATTCCGGGCGTCCGTATTTTGTCATGGAGCTGGTTCGCGGTATCAAGATCACCGAATACTGCGACCAGAATTCACTGACAACCGAGGAGCGCCTGAATCTGTTCGTCCAGGTTTGCCGCGCCGTCCAACACGCCCACCAGAAGGGCATCATCCACCGTGACATCAAGCCCTCCAATATTCTCGTGACCCAAACTCTCGAGAACGAACCCCTGCCCGTCGTCATCGATTTTGGGATTGCCAAGGCCACCACCAACCAGCAGTTGACCGACAAGACCCATTTCACCGCGTTCGAAATGCTCATCGGCACCCCCGCCTACATGAGCCCGGAACAGGCCGCCCTCACCAGCGTGGATGTGGACACGCGCACCGACATCTACAGCCTAGGCGTTCTGCTCTATGAACTGCTCACCGGCTCTACGCCTTTTGACGCGACAAAATTGCTGAAAGCCGGTCTCGACGAAATTCGCCGCGTGATTCGTGACGAGGAACCCATCCGCCCCTCCACGCGTCTCGGTAAAATGACGGTGACCGACCTCACGACCGTGGCTCAGCATCGGCGTTCCGAACCGCCCCGGCTGGTTCGCTCTGTTCGCGGCGACCTCGACTGGATCGTGATGAAAGCCCTCGAGAAGGACCGCACGCGCCGTTACGAGACTGCGAATGGCCTCGCGCTCGACGTTCAGCGCTTTCTGGCGAACGAAACCATTTCAGCCCGTCCGCCCAGCAAGATTTACAAGTTTCAGAAGACTGTCCTGCGCAACAAACTTTTGTTCAGTGCGATCTGCGCCATCGCGATTCTACTCGTCGTAAGCCTCGCGCTGGTGACGGCTTCGCTTGGCCGCGAGCGAAAGGCCCTCCAAGAAGCAAAAACCGAAACCGCCCGAAGCCAGCAAACCACGCGATTCTTACAAGACATGTTGCAAGGGGTCGGCCCATCTGTCGCGCTCGGGCAAGACACCGCCATGCTCAAGGGCATTCTTGATAAGACCGCAGATCGCGTCGGCAAGGAAATGGCCGATCAGCCCGCAATCGAAGCCGAATTGCGCAGCATGATTGGCGGGCTCTACCTCGAGATAGGAAACTACGACAAGGCCGAAGCCATGCATCGCGCCGCACTCGCGCTTAACAAGAATCTGTTTGGCCCTGCCAGCAAGGAAACGGCGACCGCATTGAACGATCTGGGCCTGGTATTCTGGAAGCAGCGCAAGCTGACCGAAGCCGAGACTGCGCATAAGGAATCCCTCGCTATCCGTCGCCAGCTTTTTGGCAACGAGCATCCGGATGTGGCGGCTTCGCTCAGTAATCTGGGAAACGTATATCGACGGCAACGCCGGCTTACCGATGCCGAGGCGTTGACCCGCGAAGCACTGGCCATCCGGCAAAAACTATTCGGCCACGAGCACCTCGAAGTGGCGGAATCACTTCGCAATCTCAGCATCATTCTTGGTGACGAAGGTAAAAAAACCGAAGCCGAAACGACTGCCCGGGAGATGTTGGAGATGCGGCGGCGGTTGCTGGGCAACGATCATCCGCTGGTTGCCGCCGCGCTTGCCGACGTCGCTTGGGCGGCTTCTGCCACTGGCAAATTAGACGAAGCCCAATCCGCAGGTGAAGACGGCTTGGCCATCCAGCGCAAGCTTTTGGGCGATGCACACCCTGAAGTCGCCAAATCCCTTACCTTCCTCGGTCAATTGGTCGCGAGGCGCGGCGACATGGCTGATTCCCACGCGCTGTTGCAGGCTGCCGTTTCGATTCAACGCAAAGTGCTCGGCGACGACAGCCTCGATCTTCTCTACACGCTTCGCAGCTTTGCGTGGACCCTCGAAGCGGAAGGCAAATGGGCGGACGCTGAGAGCGCCCATCGCGAAGTGCTGAAATTGTGGCGCAAGCGGTTGGCCAGCGACGATCCGGAAGTTGTACTGGGAGCAGAAAGTCTGGTCCGCACCCTCCTAGCGCAAAAGAAATTTGGGGAGGCCGAGCAGCAATTGAATGAGGTGCTGACACCTGACCTTGTCCGACAACCCACAAGTTTGAATCTGCTCGTTCAAAGGGCTGATCTGATGGGCCGGCGCGGACGATGGCGGGAAGCTGCGGACGCCGCGGCCCTGGTCGTCGAACATCAACCAACCGAGCACTATCGCTATCACACACTGGCCCCGCTCATGGTGATGAGTCGCAACCATCCCGCCTATGAATCATTGTGCCAGAAAATGGTCACCATGTTCTCGGATACGATCAACCCCTACGTGGCTGAGCGCGTGGCGCAGGGCTGCCTGCTCCTGCCGAATTCAGGGGTGGATCTTCAATCGGTGGATAAACTGGCCGACTGTGCGGTCATCAGGGGAATCGCCGAGGGTGGCTTGCCCTATTTTCAGGTGTGCAAAGCGATGTCGAATTATCGCTTGGGACGTTTTGCCGAGGCCATCGAATGGGGAGCGAAGCCGTTGGAAACCTCGGAGGTCAACGCCCAGGCCAAAGCTTGCGCCGTTCTGGCCATGGCCCATTGGCAGCTTGGACACACGGACAAGGCGCGAGCCATGCTGGCCAGGGGAGAAATCTTGGCACCTCCCATCTCGCTTACGCGCGACGATGAAGAAATCGGCGGCGCATGGGTGGCCTGGCTCTCCGCACGGATCTCGTTGGATGAGGCAAAGGCCCTGATTCAGCCCGTGTCACCAAAAGACGACAACGCAAGCAGACCTTAGCGAGCGTGGCCCGCCAAACGTCACCAAAATGTCACTGACATCCTCAACCGCAGAAGTACCATCATGTGTGGACGTGAGCGACGCCACACAAATGTTAGCAGCGGTCGAGGAAGGCAGTCCCGAGGCAGCTGAAAAATTGCTCGAACTGGTCTACGAAGATCTGCGCCATCTTGCGGTAAATAAAATGGCGCGTGAGGCGCCCGGCCAGACCCTGCAACCGACCGCGCTGGTGCATGAAGCATGGCTGCGCCTCGTGGACTCCGGAAATCCCCGTTTCAAAAATCGTGCACACTTCTTCGCTGCCGCCGCGGAGGCCATGCGCCGGATCCTGATTGATCGTGCCCGGCGACGGCAAACCCAACGGCATGGCGGCAAACAAGAACGAGTCGAATTTGATGAGGGCGGCCTCGTAGCGCCAGCGGCAGATGACCAGTTGCTCGCCGTGGACGAAGCGCTTGAAAAACTGGCGCTTGCGTATCCGGCGCAGGCCGAGGTCGTCAAGCTGCGCTATTTCGTCGGCCTGACCAATGAGGAGACGGCCGAATTGCTTGGCTTGTCCGTCTCCACGGTAAAAAATTACTGGGCCTTTTCCCGCGCCTGGCTTTTCGACGCTATTCGATCCGGAGCATTGACGGAAAAGATGTAGCGATGGGCAGCGAGGATTTTTGACCTTGGGCGAGGCTTTGGCGAAGGCGCAGGTTCAGAGAACCTTGCAACTGAGCCGAAACGAAGCCCAAGGGCAAAAAAACCGCTGAACAACGCTACAGCTTTGAGGGAATTGCTCCAAGTCGTGCCGACTTGAAATTTTTTCAGTTGGGTTGACCTTTTCAGTCCGGATTCTCGCATTAGTCACTGGCGCCTGGCAACCAAACGGGCCCGTCGAAAGTATCGGCAACACCAACCAGTCACGGAGGAAGGTTAAATGATGATGCGGGCTTCAAGATTTTATCGGCGCGTGGCGGCGTGCGAAGCACGGACCGCAACTCTTCGCCGCTCGCGTCAGCCTGCAATCACTCGCATCCATGTCCATCGATGGACCGAATCGTCCGCATCGATAAGCATCACCAACACCCATCCAAAACGAAAGGAAACGAACCCATGAGCACAATCACGACGAAAGATGGCATACAAATCTACTACAAGGACTGGGGCAAAGGTCAGCCCATCGTCTTCAGTCACGGCTGGCCGTTATCGGGAGATGATTGGGACGCGCAAATGCTGTTCTTTCTCAACCATGGTTATCGCGTCATCGCTCATGACCGGCGCGGCCATGGTCGTTCAACTCAAACCGACAGCGGCCACGACATGGACCACTACGCCGACGACTTGGCGGCACTTACCACGCATCTCGACCTCAAGAACGCCGTGCACGTCGGCCACTCAACCGGCGGTGGCGAAGTGGTGCACTACATCGCGCGACACGGCGAAAGTCGCGTGGCAAAAGCAGTCATTATCGCCGCTGTGCCGCCGTTGATGGTGAAGACCGCATCCAATCCCGGTGGTCTGCCCAAGGAAGTGTTCGACGGTTTGCAGGCGCAAGTTGCGAATAACCGCGCGCAATTCTATTACGACCTGCCGGCCGGCCCATTCTACGGCTACAACCGGCCCGGCGCGAAACCAAGTCAAGGCGTCATCTGGAATTGGTGGCGTCAAGGCATGATGGGTGGTGCGAAGCCGCACTATGACGGCATCGTCGCCTTCTCCCAAACCGACTTCACCGAAGATCTGAAGAAGATCAACGTGCCAGTTCTGGTGATGCACGGCGATGACGACCAGATCGTGCCCTATGCCGATTCCGGGCCGCTGTCGGCGAAGCTGCTTAAGAAAGGCACGCTGAAAACCTACAAAGGCTTTCCGCACGGCATGCCCACGACTGAGGCTGAAACCATCAACGCCGACCTGCTAGCCTTCATCAAATCTTGAACCCAACGCTAAAGCGCGTCTTCAAAACATAAATCGCATGAAAACGGACCTCTCATTAACACCCGGCTTCAGCCGGGTGACACATCGCAAACAGACTAGCCCAGCCGTTTCAACGGCTTCGATTCAACGCGATGTCAATGAGAGCACGAACACGAGTGCACCAATTTGAACACACGCCCTAACCTCATAACCGAAACCTCAAACCACAAGATCCATGAAAACAATGCTGAAAACCTCCATCGCAATCCTGACCCTCGCAACCCTCCTCGCCGCGGCCCCGAACGTCCACGCTTCTGACGCAGCAACGAATGCCAAACCCTCCATCGTGCTGGTCCATGGCGCCTTTGCGGACGGTTCCGGCTGGAGCCACGTCATCCCGTTGCTCGAAAAAGCCGGCTACACCGTGACGGCGGTGCAGAATCCAATGACCTCGCTGGCCGACGACGCCGCGACGACCAAACGGGTGATTGACGCGCAAAGAGGCCCCGTCGTATTGGTCGGCCACTCCTATGGCGGCGCCGTGATCACCGTCGCCGCCGCTGGCAGCACAAAGGTAAAGGCGCTCGTTTACATCGCCGCCTTCGCGCCCGACTCCGGCGATTCACTCGGCTCGTTGCTCAAGAGCAAGGCCCCGAGCGACATCGGCCCTGCGCTCGCGCCCGACTCCGGCGGATTTCTCTATATTGACCGCGCGAAATTTCACGACGTCTTCGCGAAAGACGTGCCGACCGGCGAAGCGCGTATCATGGCGGCTACTCAAAGGCCGATCTTCGGCGCCATCTTTGAGACGCCCATTTCAGACGCCGCCTGGAAAACGATTCCCTCCTGGTATCTTGTGGCCACTGAAGACCGCGCCATCAATCCGGATCTGGAACGGTTCATGGCGAAACGAATCGGCGCCACCACCTCCGAAGTAAAAGCGAGCCACGTTCCCTTTATCACTCGTCCCAAGGAAGTTACCAAAATCATCGAGGCGGCAGCGAACGCGTCCGCCAAATGATCGAACGTCCCCGCACGTTCTAACGAAAACACCATGCCGCCAAGGCATGGTCACCCAAACAAAACGGTATTGGGAAGAATCCGCACGCGGAGCTAGAAAGTCTTTGTCATTAAAAACGAAATAAAACCAACCCATCCATGAGCACTCAAAATAAAAAACTCTCCGGCAAAGTTGCCGTCGTCACCGGTGCATCCAAAGGCATCGGCGCCGGCATCGCCAAACAACTCGCGGCAGAAGGCGCGTCCGTTGTCGTCAATTACGCCTCGAGTAAATCCGGCGCGGACAAGGTAGTATCCGCGATCACCGGCGCGGGCGGCAAAGCGGTCGCCGTTCAAGGGGACGTGGCTAACAAGGCGGACATCGATCGGCTCTTCGCCGAGACCAAGAAAACCTTCGGCCGTCTCGACATTTTGGTGAACAACGCCGGCATCTATGAATTCGCTCCGCTCGATAACATCACGGAGGAGCATTACCACAAACAATTCAATCTGAATGTGCTCGGACTCATCCTCACCTCGCAGGCAGCGGCCCGCCTGTTCGATTCCGCTGGCGGCAGCATCGTCAACATCAGTTCCATCGTGAGCACACTGGCGTTCCCCAACGCGGCCGTTTACAGCGCCACCAAGGGAGCCGTCGACGCCATCACCCGCTCGCTCGCTTCGGAACTCGGCCCGCGCAAGATTCGCGTCAACGCCCTACGCCCCGGCATGGTCGAGACGGAAGGCACCCACGCCGCAGGCATCGAGGAAAGCGAAATGAAAAAACAGGTGCTGGCAAACACACCCTTGGGCCGGCTCGGTCAGCCTGACGACATTGCCGGTGCCGCCGTCTTCCTCGCTTCCACCGACTCATCATGGATTACCGGCGAAACCTTGATCATCGCGGGCGGCACACGCTAAGGAGGATTTATGGCTGGCTTAACCAACCTCGGCATCATTCATACCGCCATCAGCCTGGTTGCTCTTGGCGCTGGGGTAGTCACCCTCATTCGGCACAAGGAAATCTCACCGCGCAACTTCGTCGGCAAACTCTACATCTGGACGACTGTCCTCACCTGCTTGACGGGCTTCCCCATCATGCAGCACGGCGGCTTCGGCAAACCGCATGCGCTGGGCATCATCACCCTGCTTGTCCTAGTCTTAGCGGCGCTGGCCGGGAAATCCAAATTCGGCGGGGCCTCGCGTTATATCGAGACCGTCAGCTACTCGGCGACATTCTTCTTCCATTGGATTCCCACCGTCGTCGAGACCACCACCCGGCTGCCCGTCGGCTCGCCGCTCATCGCCGACCGCGACGGCCCGCAATTGCAGGCCGCCACCGGTGTGTTATTTCTCCTCTTCCTGATCGGAGCGTCTCTGCAGGTCTGGCGGATGCGCCCGCGCGGACAACAAATCCCTCCGCCATCTTCTTCCGCAAATAATTTTGCCGCTCAACCCTAAAAGAAACCAACCCTATGACACATTTACCCATACTCCGACGGCTTTTGACTCATTTCACGTACACCTGTTTGATTGCCCTTGCTGCAACTCTGTCGGTGTCCGGCGCAGTGGCTGCCACCACAGCACCACAAAGCCGCTTCGCAGAGTGAATGGTATTCGTATGCATTACCACATTGCCGGCCAAGGCAGCCCCGTCGTGTTGCTGCACGGTTACGCCCAGGACAGTCGCATGTGGCTGCCCTTGATGGCGGAACTGGCAAAGACGCACACCGTCATCGCCCCGGACTTACGCGGCTTCGGTCAATCATCCGCGCCGACCAACGGCTACACCAAGGCTGCGATGGCGCAGGATGTTCACGCCCTGTTGCAAAGTCTCGGCTACAAACACGTCAGCGTTGTTGGTCACGACATCGGATTGATGGTTGCCTACGCCTACGCAGCGCAATATCGCGACGAAGTTGATCGCATCGCCTTGCTGGATGCTTTCCTGCCCGGCGTGGGCGACTGGAAAAATGTCTGGCTGATGCGCGACTTATGGCACTTCCATTTCTATGGCGAAGTGCCGCTGGCGCTGGTCAAGGGACGCGAGCGCACTTACTTCGAGCATTTCTGGAACGACTTCGCCGCCGACCGCACGCATTCGGTCCCGGAACATGACCGCCGGCTTTACGCCAAGGCCTACTCGCAACCAGGTCACATGCGCGCCGGATTCGAAGTGTTCCGCGCATTCGAGCAGGATGCGAAGGAGTTTGCGGGCTTCGCCCAGACGCCATTGACGATGCCGATGCTGGTATTGACCGGCGAAAAAGCCTCGGGCGAATTCCTGATTCAGCAGGGCCGGCTGGCGGCATCGAATGTGGAAGGCGTAGTCGTCCCCGGTTCTGGTCACTGGCTCATGGAAGAGGCGCCCGACAAGGTGATTCCCAAGCTCGTCGAATTTCTCAACCGTTAATCCTTCTCTCAAAAACTAAAACAAACAAAAACATATGAACCAATACCACAAACTCTACACCGCCCAGGACAGTGCCGTCGTCTTCATCGACCATCAGCCACAAATGCTCTTTGGCGTCGCGAATGCCGATCGCGCCACGCTGATCAACAACGTCACGCTCCTTGCCAAAGTCGCCAAGGAATTCAACGTGCCCTCCGTGCTCACCGCCGTTGAGACCGAAAGTTTCTCCGGTTACGTCTGGCCCCAACTGCTCGACGTGTTCCCCGGCCAGGCCGTTGTTGAACGCACCTCGATGAATTCGTGGGACTCAATGGAATTCCGCAAGGCCATCGAAGCCACCGGCAAGAAGAACATCATCATGACCGGCCTCTGGACCGAAGTGTGCGTGACGTGGCCTACAATCGAGATGCTCGGCGCGGGCTACAACATTTACGTGGTCGAGGATTGCTGCGGTGCGACTTCCCCGGCAGCGCAGGAAGCAGCCCTCTCCCGCATGGTGCAGGCAGGCGCCGTTCGCCTGACGACCATTGCCGCGTTGCTCGAATGGCAGCGTGACTGGGCGAAGAAGGAACATTACAGCGCCCTCATGAACTTGCTCCGTCCGCAGGGTGGCGCTTACGGCATCGGCGTTGAGTACGCCTACACGATGGTTCACCACGCCCCGCAGACCGCGAAAATTCCGCAAGTCGTGCCGAAGAAGGCGGCGCACTAAGCGCCCCCGGACAATCGGGCGCGGGCGGCGCGTTGCCGCCCGCGCGTTGGTTTTTATGCGCGAACTTTGCCTCAGCCTAGCGATGATGACTTGTGCCACCATGTCCGCCGCCGAGCGGCCCGCCTTCCAGACGCTCCGCTACAACGAAGACTGGTCGGTCCTGCAGGACTCGTCGTTGCGCACCGATTGGCTCGACGCGGTGAAATTCATCCCGCTGGGTGGGACAAATGTTTACATCTCGTTCGGCGGCGAAGCGCGGCTCAAATACGAACGTTACGATGAACCGGCGCTGAATCAGAGTCCGGCAGACCACGACGGATTTCTCGTCCAGCGCTACCTGCTCCACGCGGACCTGCAACTCGGCTCGCATTTCCGCGCGTTCAGCCAGCTTCAAAGCTCGCTCGAAGATTTCCGCACCGGCGGACCACGCCCGCCGGATCGCGACAACCTCGATTTGCATCAGGCGTTTCTCGATGCTTCAACCTCATGGGAGGACGCCCACGAAGTGACCTTGCGCGTGGGCCGGCAGGAGATGGCCTACGGCTCGCAACGCCTCATCAGCGTGCGCGAATCCCCCAACAATCGCCTCTCGTTCGATGCCATACGCGTGCTGACGCGATTTGGCGACTGGCGAGCAGACGCCTGGCTCGGCCAGCCCGTCGAAACCGATGCTGAAATTTTCGACGACCAGCGGATCGAGGAGACAACTTTCTGGGGCGGTTACGTCACCGGTCCCCTGCCCTTTATTCCCGGCTTCAAAGCGGACTTCTACTATCTGGGAGTATCGCGCGACGACGCCCGGTTTGCGCGCGGAGCCGCTGATGAAGTCCGGCACTCGCTTGGCGCACGGTTGTTCGGAAAGCACGGCGCTCTCGATTGGAATTTTGAATTCGTCGGACAATTCGGTTTGTTTGGCGATGATGACATCCTCGCTTGGACGACGGCGTCCGACACTGCCTGGACCTTTGCCGACGCTCCGCTGAAACCGCGCGCCTTTCTCCGCGCCGATATCGCCAGCGGAGACCACGGCGGCTCGAATCTCGGCACATTTAATCCTCTCTTTCCCCGTGGCGCTTACTTCAACGAAGCCTCGCTCATCGGCCCGCAGAACCTGATGGACGTGCAGCCCGGCATCGACCTCGCGCTCACGAAATCCGTGAAGTTCACTGCGAGTTGCGACTTCGTCTGGCGTCAGAGCCTCGACGACGGCGTGTATGGCGTGGCGCTAAATCTTCAGGTGCCGCCCGGCGCCAGTCGCGAGCGTTACGTCGGCACCTTTCCCAGCGCGTCGCTCGCATGGCAAATCGACCGCCACCTGAACCTGACGCTGAATTACGTCGCCTACCTCTTCGGAGACTTCGTGAGACAATCGGTGCCGGACCAGGAAAACGGGAATTATGTCTCCGCCGTCGCCACCTTCCGATTCTGATTATGCCTATTCATATCGCCATCACCCGTCGCGTGCGCCCCGGCTGTGAAGCCGAGTTTCAAAAGGCGCTCGCCGAATTTTTCCAGACCTCGTTCAGCCACAGCGGCGTGATGGGCGCCAGCATGCTCACGCCGCCACCCGGCTCAGACTCGCGCGAATACGGCATTCTGCGCACCTTCGCCAGCGAGGCAGAACGCGATGCGTTCTACGACTCGCCAATGTTCAAGCAGTGGGAGGAACGGGCGCGGACCTTGACCGACGGCGAACCCGTCTATCGCTCACTGCACGGACTCGAGGCGTGGTTTCGCTCACCGCACAACCCGCCGCCCAAGTGGAAGATGGCCGTGGCCACCTTCCTCGGTGTCTTTCCCTTGGCCATGCTTTTGAATCTTACCATCGGCTCGGTCATTCGGGAATGGCCGTTCGTCTTACGCAACGCCGCCTTCAATGCCTGCGTCGTCGTCCTGCTGTCTTGGGCCGTGATGCCCGTCGTCACCCGGCTTCTGCATGGCTGGCTGCAACCGAAATCCCAAGCGAAAGGAAAATCTTTATGAGCACAACCTCCGTACCCGACCTCATCCTCCACAACGGCCGCATCACCACACTCGACCCGAAATATCCCGAGGCGAAGAACCTCGCCATAAAGGACGGGCGCATCATCGGCGTGGACGAAGCGGAGGATTACGAACGCGGACCGAATACAAAGGTCATCGACCTGAAAGGCCGTCGTGTCATCCCAGGCCTGAACGATTCACACCTCCACGTCATCCGCGGCGGGTTGAACTATAACATGGAGTTGCGCTGGGACGGCGTGCCTTCGCTTGCCGACGGATTGCGCATGTTGAAGGAACAAGCGCAACGCACACCCCCGGGCCAATGGGTTCGCGTGGTCGGTGGCTGGAGCGAATTTCAATTCGCCGAACACCGGATGCCGACGCTGGAGGAAATCAACGCGGCAGCACCCGAAACGCCCGTGTTCATCCTGCATCTTTACTGCCGCGCGCTGCTTAACCAGGCGGCGTTGCGCGCCTGCGGCTACACCAAGGATACGCCCAATCCCCCGGGCGGAGAAATCCAACGCGACGCCAGTGGCAATCCGACCGGACTGCTCATCGCGCGGCCGAACGCGACAATCCTCTATGCTACGCTCGCCAAAGGGCCGAAGCTTCCGCCCGAGCATCAGATGAATTCCACGCGCCACTTCATGCGCGAACTCAACCGGCTCGGCCTGACCAGCATCATCGATGCGGGCGGCGGCTTTCAAAATTACCCGGATGACTACGCCATCATCAATCAACTCCACGAACTTGGCGAACTGACGCTCCGTATCGCCTACAATCTCTTCACGCAAAAACCCAAAGAGGAGAAAGCGGATTTCGCGCGCTGGATCAAAATGACCGGCCCGGGCAAGGGCGACGACTACCTGCGCTGCAACGGCGCGGGCGAGATGCTCGTCTTTTCTGCCGCAGATTTTGAAGATTTCCTCGAACCGCGTCCCGATCTCAACACGTCACTCGAAGGCGAGCTCAAGGAAGTTGTCGCGTTGCTTGCGGCGAACAAATGGCCCTTCCGTCTGCACGCAACCTATGATGAAAGCATCACACGCTTCCTGAATGTATTTGAGGAAGTGAACCGTGACGTGCCTTTCAAGGGGTTGAACTGGTTCTTCGACCACTGCGAGACCATTTCGGACCGGAATCTGGACCGCGTGAAAGCCCTCGGCGGCGGCATCGCCATCCAGCATCGCATGGCCTATCAGGGCGAATACTTCATTGCCCGCTACGGAAAGCAGGCGGCCGAACATACTCCGCCTTTCCGCAAAATGCTGGAACTCGGGATTCCCGTGGGAGCCGGCACTGATGCAACGCGCGTGGCGAGCTATAACCCGTGGGTTTCACTTTACTGGCTCACCACCGGCAAAACCGTCGGTGGCGTCGCCATGCATCCCGACAAGAACTGCCTCAGCCGCGAAGAAGCGCTACGACTCTACACGCAAGGCAGCAGTTGGTTTTCGAGTGAGAGCGGAAAGAAGGGCGCCATCGCGCCGGGCCAGTTGGCTGATATGGTAGCACTCACTGAAGACTATTTCTCCGTGCCCGAGGAGGATATCAAGGGCATCGAATCGGTGCTTACCGTAGTTGGCGGAGAAATTGTCCACGCGACGGATGAATTCGCACCGCACGCTCCGCCCGCGATTCCCGTCTTGCCCGAATGGTCACCCGTGAAAGTCTTTGGCGGTTACGGTGCGCCCCTTGATGTCCGGAAAGCGGCGCGTGCCGGCGTTCCCATGCCGCCGCACCAGCATGACGCGAAGTGCCACCATCACGGCTGCGACCATGCCGCCCATCAACTTCTGGCCGGAATCGAAGCCGCTCAGAATCGCTATGCCGGCTTCTTCGGCCTCGGCTGCGATTGTTTCGCCTTTTGAGAAAGGACCAGAATTCCCATGACGTTTCACCTGCGCATCGCGATGGTCGTGGTTCTCAGCCTTATGGCTGGGTGCTCATCGTCACAGGTGAAAGTGTTGCGCTCCTCGTCGAGACAATCGATGGCGCATCAGGCCACGCTGAGTCTCGCCGGTCCTTGGTGGTGGGACGATACGCTGAATCGAAGCGTCATTTACCGGCACCATCTGGAACGGCTGGCCAACCGGGAGCCTGAAACCGCCCTGTCCGTGCTCAATGCCCTCGTAGCCCGTGACGGTCAGCCAGACGAACTCGCCGCCCTGACTGATTTGAGCCTCCGCTACGGGCGGAGAGTGGAGCACAGTGCGCCCGAAACATCACTCGGACTGTATCTCGCCGCCGCCTGGCTCAGCTATCGCCACCTGACCAATTCAGCCGCGCCCGTTCGTGATGCGGAATGGAATCGTCGCATCGAACATTCCTTCAACCAAGCTACGGCCAATACGGTAGAGCTGTTGCAAACATTGCCCGGCGGATTGCGCACCAACCATCTCGCGTCCGCATGGAACAAAACATATCGCATCGGAGCGGTGTCCGGAGACACTGCAGACACGCTGGCCTATGACCAATGGCTGCCGGCCGATGGTTTGTTACCGATTGGTTTCAGGAATCACTATACCACCGAGGGCTTGGGTGCGCCCTTGGTTGCGATGAGAACAAATCAGCTACAGACACCCCTGGACCAGCACCGCCCCGACGAAGGCATTATCGATCCGGCCACGGCAGTTTTGCGGTTTGATTCACCTGACGCCACCTCCCTCACAACTCAAGCCGTCAGTTTGGTATTCTACAATCCCGTTCTCACCCGCGAAATTCTAATTAACGGCAATGCCACTCCGCTGGCAGCAGATTATACAATGCCTTTGGCGACGTTGCTCACCCGGGTAAAGCCACTTTTCAAAACCCGCTGGTCGGCGCTCTTCCGCCCCACAGAGACCCCGCGCCCCCACCGGCTCTACTTGATGGAGCCCTACGCCAAGGATCGTATTCCCATCATCATGGTTCACGGCCTGCGCTCAACGCCGCTTGCCTGGGAGCAATTGACCAACGAGTTGCTCGGCGACCCGGAAGTTCGCCGCCACTATCAAGTCTGGCACTACCTCTACCCGACCGGCCTGCCCTTCCTTACCAGCGCCGCGATATTCCGGGACGACATCGAGGAAGTGCGCCAGCTCGTTGACCCGGATGACGACGATTATGCGACGCACAACATGATCGTCATCGGCCACAGTATGGGCGGGTTGCTGGCGCGCACTCTTGTGACCGATACCAGCGAAGCCGTCTGGGATTCCACTTTCGCTAGGTCCATTGCCACGCTTGACCCCGACATGAAGGAGGTAACGCAACTTCGCCGGATGTTTTACTTCCAGCCCAAGCCCTACGTGAAGCGGGCCATCTTCCTCGCCGTCCCGCATCGGGGCAGCAAAAAGGTGAACACCTTCTGGGCACGCTACGCAGCTGGGCGTGTGCATTTGTCCGACGATTTGCATGGGTTCATTGCCAGCCTGAAAAAAACATATCCGGATTTGTTGAAACCGGAGGCCGCTCCCCTGTTTGCACGTGGCTATCCCAACAGCATTCAAGCTCTCTCGCCTCGCGTGGGCGGCTTGATGGCGTTGGCGAAACTGCCGGTGGCGCCTTCAATCCCATTTCATTCCATCATCGGGGATCGCGGTGCGGGCGGCGGGAAACATAGTTCCGATGGCGCCGTGCCCTATTGGAGTTCGCATCTGGACGGAGCCGCTTCAGAACTCGTGGTGCCATCGGGCCATCGCGTCTATGAAAATCCGCAGGCGATGGCCGAGGTGAAGCGGATTCTCAAACTGCACCTCGCTCAACCACAACCGGGCGACCAGCTTGCCAAACGTCCCGTGTTATGAACCCACTCCGAAAAATAATGATCGGCGAACCTGGTGACACGGCGGCGGATTGGGGCCATTTCATCCTGCGCGTCTCAGCCGGGCTGATGATTTTCTACATCCACGGCTGGCACAAGCTGGAGGGCTGGCTCGCCTATCAACAAAATGGCACGCCATGGAAGCTGGCGGAAGAAGTTGCCGCCATGCACTTTCCTGCGCCGATTGCTTCCGCCTTGGCAGCTACGCTGGTGCAATTCCTCAGTTCACTGTTACTCATCGTCGGCTGCTTGACACGAATCAATTCTACCCTACTTGTGGGTGTGCTTGGGGTGGCAATTGTTCAGAACCTGCTTGCCAGCCGCGACCCGCAACTGGCAATTCTTTACACGTTAGTCGTCTTGGCGCTCGCCTTGATGGGCGGCGGACGATTCTCAGTGGATGCGTGGTTCATCAGACGCCGCGCGGCCAACCCTTAAGGAGTCATGAAAACAAACCCGACCAAAAATTCATCCAAGCCCGCCCTGACCATTCAATTCCATCTCACGGACGGTTCTATCCAATCTTTCGTCCAAGACACCGCGGTCGGAGCCGGCAAGATTTGGGATAGCGTCGACCCCTCCCGGCTCTTCACCCGTCAGCGCATAGTCATCGGCAGCGAACATTCCAAAACTGTATTTGTTTCTGCCGAAATTGTCCGGGTGGACTTCATCCAGGAAGCCTTCACGTGCTGGCAGTTCCCGGGCGGATATTCCGACATCGTTGAACTCTCCGAAGAGGAATTCTTCAAGCACGCACGGTTTGATGAGCCGGCACTGATGCCCAAACGGGAAGAGCCGGCTGTCACCGGCGATTTGCGCGTCTCGTTTGTGAGGCTTCACATGCGGGGCAGCCGGCCACAGTACGTCATGGTGGAAGCCCCGGTGAAGCTGCCGGTAGAGAGCCAGTCGTTCATGCAGTACCTGCTGTCGAAAGGTTCAATCCACATGCGCCTGCGCGGCGGCGGCACCGGCGTTTTGAACCTCGCCAATCTGGTCGCCTACACCGCCTATCCGGGAGTTCCGCAAGTACCCGCGGACTCCTGGATCGCCGAACCAACCAATTTTTAGATTTTATGAAAACCAAACTGCATCCCACTCAAAACGATCTCCGCGAAAAAACCCGTCGGGCAATCATCGAGTTGTTGAACCAGCAGCTCGCCGACGTTCTCGACCTTGGCTTGCAGGCGAAGCAGGCGCACTGGAACGTGAAGGGTCCGAACTTCATCGGCCTGCACGAGCTTTTCGACAAGGTCGCCGACGAGGTGGAGGAGTTCACCGACGATATCGCGGAACGCGCGGTTGAACTGGGCGGCGTCGCCTTGGGCACGGTTCAAGTTGTTTCAAAACAGTCCCGGCTCACTGCCTATCCCTTGCATCTAGTTTCCGGCAGGCAACACGTGGCTGCATTGTCAGGGGCACTCGCGAAATTTGGCGCCTCCACGCGCGCGGCGATTGATGCCGCGGACAAATTGGGTGATGCGGACACCGCGGATCTGTTCACGGGTGTTTCGCGTAGCGTGGACAAGCTGCTATGGATGGTCGAGGCGCACGCGCAAGCGAAGGATTGATTTCCTGCTCAAAACCAACCCCGGCCCAATATGAAAACAAACACCCTGCTGCGGATCGCGCCGCTTGTAAGCGGACTGTTGCTGACTGGCTGCGGAAAGCACGCCCCGCAAACTCCGCCACCGCCGCCGGCTGTTTCTGTCATCGTGCCCGTAGCGCGCGACGTGGTCGAGTGGGACGAATACATCGGACGCATCGAAGCGCCGGAAAGCGTGGAAATCCGCGCGCGCGTCAGCGGTTATCTCGACAAGGTGCATTTCAAGGAAGGCAAGGAGGTCAAGAAAGGCGACCTGCTGTTCACCATCGATCCGCGCCCATACCAGGCGGAGTTCGATCGCGCCGAGGCTGAACACGAGCGGATGTTAAGCCAGGCGGATCTGGCCAAGAACGATGCTGAACGCGCCAAGAAGCTCATCGAGACCAAAGCCATTTCCGTGGAGGATTTTGACACCAAGACCAAAACGTACAATGCATCCCTTGCCGCCGTAAAATCCGCCAAGGCGGCGCTGGACCTCGCAAAGCTCAATCTTGAGTTCACCGAAATCCGTTCGCCCATTGAGGGCCGCACGGGTCGCGCGGCGGTGACCGAGGGCAACCTCGTCAGCGGCGGGGCTTCAGGCGCAGGCTCGACACTGCTCACGACCGTCGTTTCGGTTGATCCGCTTTATTGCTACATCGAAATCGATGAACACTCGATCCTGAAATACCTCCAGCTTCGTCGCGAAGGCAAGCGAGAGAGCGCGCTGGACACGGCAATCCCAGTCGAGATGGCCTTTGCCAACGAGGAGGGCTTTCCGCACAAGGGACATTCCGATTTTGTGGACAACCGCGCTGATCCCGAAACCGGCACGGTACGATGCCGGGGCATTTTTCCAAATCCGGAACGCACCTTGGGCCCTGGCTTCTTCGCGCGCGTGCGCATCCCCGGCAGCGGGAAATATCCGGCACTGCTCATTCCCGATCGTGCCATTGGGGCGGACCAGGCGCAGAAATTTGTCTACGTCGTCAATGCGGAGAAGAAGGTGGAATTCCGCCCTGTGAAACTGGGTCCGATCATTGATGGATTGCGGGTGGTCAAGGAAGGCGTGAAACCGGGTGAACAGGTCATTGTTGAAGGACTGCTGCGCGTCCGACCGGGGATCGTGGTGGATGCGAAACTTCCGGATACGAAATCTCCGGAGGCGAAATGAACTTTTCCCATTTCTTCATCCGGCGACCGATTTTCGCGGCGGTTCTTTCCATCGTAATCGTGCTGGTGGGTGGCATCTCGGTGTTTCAACTGCCCATCGCGCAATATCCGGAAATCGTGCCGCCCACGGTCGTCGTGCGCGCCGTATATCCGGGCGCGAACCCGAAGGTGCTCGCGGAAACTGTCGCCACGCCAATCGAGCAGGAGGTGAACGGCGTCGAAGACATGCTCTACATGTCGAGCACTTCGACCAGTGACGGCGTGATGTCGCTCACCATCACCTTCAAGCTCGGCACGGACTTGAATACGGCGCAGGTGCTCGTCCAGAACCGCGTGGCCATCGCGTTGCCGAAGCTGCCGGAAGAAGTGCGCCGCATCGGCGTGACCACGACAAAGAAATCGTCCGACCTGACGATGGTCGCGCATTTGGTTTCGCCCGATGGCTCGCGCGACGAAATCTATCTCGGCAACTACGCTTTCCTCCAGGTGAAGGACCAGCTCGCCCGTATTCCGGGTGTCGGCGATGTGACAGTGTTCGGCGCCCGGGATTATTCCATGCGCATCTGGCTCGACCCGGACAAGCTCGCCGCGCGCAATATGACCGCCGGCGACGTCGTGCGCGCGATCCGTGAACAGAATCTCCAAGTCGCCGCGGGCACTATTGGCCAGCCGCCCGTGCCAGCCGGAAATGATTTTCAATACACCATCAACACGCAAGGGCGGTTGCTGGACGAAAAGCAGTTCGGTGAGATCATCGTCAAACAAGGCGTGCACGGTCAGGTGACGCATGTTCATGATGTGGCCCGGGTCGAACTGGCGGCGCGCGATTATTCAGTCACCTCGCAGCTCAGCGGCAAGCCCGCCGCCGCGCTCGTGATATTTCAACTACCGGGATCGAACGCCATCGATACCTCCGATGGAGTCCGGGCGAAGCTTGAGGAGCTGAAGAAGAATTTTCCGCCGGGCGTTGACTATCGCGTCATCTACGACACCACGGTCTTCGCGCGCGAATCCATCACTGCGGTCGTGCACACACTATTCGAAGCCGTCTTGCTCGTCGTCATCGTGGTCATCGTCTTTCTTCAAAACTGGCGCGCGTCCCTCATTCCCCTGCTCGCCGTGCCGGTATCCCTCGTCGGCACATTTGCGGTCATGCACATGTTTGGCTTTTCGCTGAACAACCTTTCGCTCTTCGGCCTGGTGCTCGCCATCGGCATCGTGGTGGACGATGCCATCGTCGTGGTGGAAAACGTGGAACGCAACATTGCGCTCGGGCTCGCACCGGTGGAGGCCACAAAGAAAGCGATGAACGAAGTAAGCGGGCCGGTAATCGCGGTAGCGCTTGTACTGTGCGCGGTATTTGTGCCGACCGCTTTCGTCAGCGGCATCACCGGACAATTCTACCGGCAATTCGCCCTGACCATCGCGGTTTCGACCGTGATCAGCGCCTTCAATTCGCTCACCCTGTCGCCGGCACTTAGCGCCATCCTGCTCAAACCCCACCATGCGAAGAAGGATTGGTTCGCGGCGGGCATGGATCGCGTGATCGGCTGGTTCTTCAAGTTGTTCAACAAGGGATTCGAGCGCACGACGAACGGCTACACCCGCGCAGTGAGCAGCACCGTCCGGCGCAGCGGCATCGCGCTGGCCATATACGCGGGGTTGCTCGGACTGACGGGATTTGGTTTCAAGAGTCTCCCGAGCGGCTTCATTCCACCTCAAGATTCGGGTTACCTTATTGTTTTCGCCCAATTGCCCGACGGCGCGAGCCTCGAACGCAGTCAGAAAATCATTACCCGTGCGGGCGAAATCGCACGAACCATTCCGGGGGTGAACGGCACGGTCGAATTCCCCGGCTTCAACGTGCTGGTGGGAGCGAATCTTCCGAACGCCGGCACCATGTTTGTTTCGCTCGAGGGATTTGAACATCGGAAAGACCCGCACAAATCGGCCAAGGCCATCATGGGGCAGCTCTATGCCCAGTATGGCGAGTTGCGTGACGCCCGCATACTCGTTCTGCCGCCACCCCCGGTGCGCGGCCTCGGCACCACTGCCGGTTTCAAGTTGATGATCCAGGACCGCGCCGACTTGGGACTGGAAACGGTCGGCAACACTGCGTTCCAGATGATGGTAAACGGCAGCCAGACGCCCGGACTCGCAGCGGTGTTCACGACGTTCACCACGCACGTGCCCCAGATTTATGTGGACGTGGATCGCGTCAAAGCCAAGAGCATGGGCGTGACGCTGGGTGAAGTGAACGACACCTTGCAGACCTACCTCGGTTCGCTCTATGTCAATGACTTCAACCGCTTCGGCCGAACGTATCAGGTCACCGCTCAGGCCGACGCGCGTTTCCGCGTGCATGCCGAGGACATCCAACGGCTCAAAGCCCGCAACGTCAACGGCAGCATGGTACCGCTCGGAACGGTTGTGGACGTTCGCGAAACCACCGGCCCGGACAAGGTCATCCGTTACAACATGTATCCCGCTGCGGACATCAACGGCGTGGCGCTGCCGGGTATTAGTTCCGGGCAGGCCATCGAACTCGCCCAACAACTCGCCGCAAAGCATCTGCCGCAAGGCATGAGCTACGAATGGACGGAACTTACCTTTCAGGAGATTCTGGCCGGCAACACCATCGTGTTTATCTTCCCGCTCTGCGTGCTGCTGGTGTTCCTCACGCTCGCCGCACAATACGAGAGCTGGAGTTTGCCGCTGGCGATTATCCTCATCGTGCCGATGTGCTTGCTCAGCGCCATTTTCGGCATCTGGATTCGCGGCCTCGACATCAACATCTTCACGCAGATTGGTCTTATCGTGCTCGTGGGTCTGGCGAGCAAGAACGCCATTCTTATCGTTGAATTCGCCAAGCAGCTCGAAGACACCGGCAAGAGCATCACAGATGCGGCGGTCGAAGCCGCCAAGCTTCGCTTGCGCCCGATCCTTATGACGAGCTTTGCGTTCATCCTCGGAGTGGTGCCGCTGGTGCTGGCCAGCGGCGCTGGAGCAGAAATGCGCCAGGCGCTCGGCACAACGGTATTCTTCGGGATGCTGGGCGTGACGGTCTTCGGCCTCATCCTCACTCCGGTGTTCTACGTCGTCATTCGCAAGCTAACGACGCGTTCGAAGCCCGCAAATCAACCTGCAACTGAAATCGCCGTCACACCCACAGCCCATGAAGCCCATTAAACATCCAGATCACCGGTTGTTGGCGGCTGTATCCGCACTGGCAGTCCTTGTGACCAGTTGCGCCGTCGGACCCAATTACAAGCGACCGAACACGACGGTCGCCGATTCTTTCGCGAACAATCCGACGAATGTCGCCTCCGCGGATGACGCCGCACTCGCCACGTGGTGGAAGGGTTTTAACGATGCAAAACTCGATGCCCTCGTGGATCGTGCCATCACGAACAATCACGACGTCCGTATCGCCACGGCGAATCTCAAGGAAGCTCGCGCGCTACGCCGCCTGAGCGCCTTTGATCTCGTTCCCACCGTTCAGGGCAATGGGGGTTATACGAAGCAACTGCTCAGCAAAGTCGCAGCCCCCCCCGGCACGCCGCGCGATGCCCGAGAGGGAGAATTCTTCGATGCCAGTTTTGATGCGACCTGGGAACTCGATCTGTTCGGACGCGTCCGGCGCTCCGTGCAAGCGGCCAATGCGGGGCTCGGGGCGGCGGAGGCCACGCGACAGGACGTACTGGTCAGCGTCACCTCGGAAATCGCGCGGAATTATTTTGAACTGCGTGGATTGCAAAATCAGCTCGACGTTGCCCGGAAGAATGCCGGTGTGCAGACGGAAACGCTCAAGATCACGCGGGCGCGCCTCGAAGGCGGACGCGGTACGGACTTCGACGTCGCGCGGAGTAGTTCACTCTTAAATCTCACGCACTCCACCATTCCACCATTGGAGGCAGCGATTCAAAAAACGATTCACCGCATTGCCGTGCTCACGGGCCAGCAACCGACCGCGCTGGTCGCTGAATTGTCAGCGCAGGCGCCACTGCCCACGACGTTGCCGCAACTCGCCGTTATCCATCCCGAATCACTGCTGCGCCGCCGCCCTGACATTCGCGCCGCCGAACGTTCCCTTGCCGCTGCCACGGCCCGCATCGGTATCGCGACGGCCGACTTGTTCCCGCGCGTGACTTTCGTCGGCAGCGTGGGACTCCAGGCTGACACCTTCGCCGGTCTTGGGAAAAACGGCGCGGACACTTGGAATTTTGGACCGCGCATCACCTGGGCGGCGCTCGATCTTGGCCGGGTGCAAGCGCGCATGAAGGCGGCTGACGCTAGGGCGGAAGCCTCGCTGGCAATTTACGAGCGCACCGTGCTCACCGCGCTGGAAGAAACCGAGGATGCGCTGGTAGATTTTGGCCACGAGCAGACGCGGCAACAATTCCTCGCCACTTCGGCCGAGGCGAGCAAGCGCGCGGCGGATCTGGCGCATCAACGTTACGAAGGTGGCGCGGCCGACTTCCTCAGCGTGCTCGATGCCGAACGTACCTTGCTTGAAGCGGAAGACCGCCTGGCCGCCAGCCAGACCCGGACCGCCACGGCTTTTGTCGCCGTTTACAAAGCCCTTGGCGGCGGTGTGTCGGTAACTGATTCGAAGCGTTGAGCGAATAACAAATGGCCGTTTGAGCGTCCGGACATTATTCTCCGGCCGCAAAATGAAGTTGTTCGCAAGACGCCCGGATTCACGGGCCGCCAAATTGACGCGCGTTCTCGCGTTCCCGCTTCTCTTGGCACTTGTGGCAGGCAGCACCGCCGGCTGCGGAACCTACGTCGCCCATCGAATGGTGCAGGCGCCGAACTCGTATCCAACCTGGCTCGCTCCACATGCGCCGGTCCTTCTCTCTTTCGACCATTGGTCCACCACCAATTTCCCGTCGCAGTTTGCTGAGGTAGGACCACCACAAGCCCGCCTGCGCTATCGCATCGTCGAGCCTGCGGACTACCATTTCCAAGTCACCTCCACGAACTGGCTCAAGCGCGGGAAGAAGCAATTCCAATTCAATTTCCACGCCGACGTGCCGGGCCAGACCAATGAATGGACCGCCAAACCGCGCGGCACCGTCGTATTGCTGCACGGCTATGCCCTCGCAGAATTTGCCATGGCTCCCTGGGCAGTGCGCCTCGCTGAGGAGGGCTGGCGCTGCGTGCTGGTCGATTTGCGCGGGCACGGCAAATCCACCGGAAAGAAGATTTCCTACGGAATCACGGAGACCCAAGATATGCGTCAGTTATCGGACGTGCTGGCCGAGCGTGGAGACCTTGTTCGTCCAGTTGCTGCGATGGGAGAATCCTACGGCGCCTCACTCTCCTTGAGATGGAAAGCGGCCGACCCGCGAGTTGACGCCGTGGTGGCCATCGCGCCCTATCCCGTTCTCTCCAATGCGGTGCTAAACATTTGCCACGAATACGCCCATTGGATGCCAAAGGCATTTCCAAGAGCCGGGCTAAAATGCCTTCCAGCCTGTCTTGGCGTGGAAGCGGAGGAATTGGACCCGCTGAGCGTGATAACGAAGCATCCGGTGGCGGCATTGTTCATCGCGGCTGATGGGGATGCCATCTCGCCAACAACCGATGTGCGCCGACTATTCGAAGCCGCCGGGCCGGAAAGCAAGTTCATCACCGTGATGAACGGCACACATGAAACAGCGCCCTACTTCTTCGATGACCTTTCAGCACCGGTAATCTCGTGGCTCAAGAACGGTACAGAAAACAATTCCGAAACAAAAAGCGCTCGACGCCAGTAGCAGGTGCAGAACTCCACTATCCATTGGTAAGAAAATGGTGGGCCCACTCGGATTTGAACCGAGGACCAAGCGATTATGAGTCGCCTGCTCTAACCGCTGAGCTATAGGCCCATCCCCGCTCATTGTGCTTGGCGGGCCGCTCTGGCGACAAGCCAAATACGTGAAGCGTTACGCGCGAAGAAACCCGAAGTGTTGAAGGGTTAAAGAGTTGAAGAGGAGTCGTCAGGTGAATTCCACAGTCTGCCGATTTGGAAACCTGCGCTATGGTTTTGTTCGCACGGGCGAGACGCCCGTGCCACTACGAATTCAAAACCGCCCGCTCGATCTCCAAGAAGCCATGCAGATGCTTCAAGCGCGTGGGATGGCGCATCTTGCGCAAGGCCTTCGCCTCGATCTGACGGATGCGCTCGCGTGTGACGTTGAACTGTTTACCGACCTCCTCCAGCGTCCGAGCGTAGCCATCGCCAAAGCCAAACCGCAGTTCCAACACTTTGCGTTCACGCTCCGTAAGACTGCTCAGCACGACGCCGATCTTGTCCTTCAATAAACCGAAGCCCGTAACGTCGGATGGATTCACGCTGCTCTTGTCTTCGATGAAATCGCCGATGTTGCTTTCGTCATCGTCACCCACCGGCGCGTTGAGCGAGACGGTCTGTTGCGACATCTTCATGATGCCGCGCACACGTTCGACGGACATCTGCATCTCGCCCGCGAGCTCTTCCGCTCCCGGCTCGCGCCCCAGATCCTGCAACAACCGCCGCTGCGCGCGCATCAGTTTGTTGATGACGTCGATCATGTGCACCGGGATGCGGATGGTGCGCGCCTGGTCAGCGATGGACCGCGTGATGGCTTGACGGATCCACCACGTCGCATAGGTCGAAAACTTGTAACCGCGCTGGTACTCGAATTTCTCCACGGCGCGCATCAGGCCGATGTTGCCCTCCTGGATAAGATCGAGGAAGGACAGCCCGCGGTTGGTGAATTTTTTCGCGATGGAAATCACCAGACGGAGGTTGGCCTCCACCATCTCGCCCTTGGCCTGAACCGCCTTCCGCATGAACTCGCTCAAACGCTCATGCGTTTTAAGATAATCCTCGGCCGGCATGCGGACCAAATCCTCCAAGGCGGACAGATTGCGGTGGCGGATTTGTTCGGTGTCGTGTGCTTTTCCGTCGTGCGCCGCAACCTCGCGCGGCTTGTGGCTTCGCATCGCCTCGACCATCTTTTCGCGGATGTTGGTGGCGACCAGCGCCATCTCTTCAAGGATGCGCTGTTTGAAACAAAACTTGGCGTAGTCGGCTTGAAGTTTCTGCTCCAACTTCTGGAGCTTTTCTGCCGCTTTCGTTTTCGCCGATTTGGAGCCAGCCGCCTTCCATTGGGAAAAAGCCTCGTCCGCTTGATGATCATGATTCCGCACGCGGGTCATCACGCGACGCACGTCGGCCAGGTGCCGGTCGCGGACCGGCCATTTGCGCTCCAGAATGACGCGGTCAAACCGCTCCTTGGGCGGCGCGCTAACGAGCTTTTCCGCTAGGGCGATGTGTTCCTTCGCCGTGAAACCAAGGCCGTAAATGATCTGGCGGATTTCCTCCTCCGCCTCTTCGATGCGCTTGCAGATGGCCACTTCGCCCTCGCGCTTGAGCAACGGCACCTGCCCCATCTGCTTCAGGTACAAATGAACGGGGTCGTCCATCGCTTCGCCGCGCGCGGGACGCTCTTCCTCGGCCTCGTCATCGGCTTTGGCATCGTCCACATCTTCTTTATCCGTGATTTCGATTTCGAGATTGCGAAGCCGGCTATGGATTTCGTCGAGTTGCTTGACGGTGATCTGTGTATCCAACACCGCCTCGCTGATGTCGCTGTAGGTAAGCGAGCCCTGTTCACGGGAAAGCCGGATCAGGTCACGAACGACGCTTTCCACGGTGACCGCCTCAGGTTTCTCCAGAATGCGAATGGCGGGTTCAAGGGACGCGTGCGCCAAACCGTTTCCGTTGATGGGCGGATGGATTGAATCGGAAGCGTCGCTGTCGGGGAGGGGTCGAACGTGCGCGCCGTCAGCCGCACGTTGCGAAGCGTCGTCGTGATTCCGCGGGGACTTCTTGGCCTTTGCGAGGGACATGCTTTTCGGCGATCTCGGGTTACGCTGCGAACTTCTATTGCAATATGTGAACCTGACTCCACATCGTCAAGCTGTCTGGCCAATTTTTTGAAAACAATTTGGCGACAGCATCGTCACGGAGTTGTCGAGGTTTCCGTAACGGTCTCCCGCGTTATTTTGTAAGTCTTGTTAATTCGTGTCTTTTGTTCCGAGTCGATGAACTTCATCACTTGACTGACGCCGCAAACAGACGAAACTAAAATTAATACAGCGGACAACGTGCCAATCCTCACGGCCTCCGGGTTGCTACGCGGACGCTTCACCAAGGTCAATGTCACCGGAGACTTTCAACCGACTGGAGAATACGTCGCAGGAAGAATTCGACCTGTTCGTCGACTGGCTGTTTGCTCAGACCCTGTCGCGATTACGCGCTGCTCGCGGTGACGTCCAAGCGACACGAAACGCTTGGATTCATTACTTCCAGCGCGGATTAAGAGCGGAATTGTTGCTGGATGAGTTGATGGCGCACGTCCCGGACCTTTTCCGCCGCGCCCAATATCCTGCTGACGAAGCGACGCAGGTTCTGGCAATGATCAAGGCCTTGAATCTGTCCGATTTGGGGGTCCACCCACCGGAAGCATATTCGCAACGTGGCGGAACCGGCTAATATCAGGACACTCCGGTCACCAGTCTGTCCCCCACCGCCGATGTAGAAACCGTTCCGCCGGGCCAAAGATTTTGTCCGTTACCAAACTCGACAGGATTCTTTCACGGGAATAGGGTGCCAGTAATGAAATCAGAATGGTCGGGAGACAAAAGTTTGGACGGATTGAAGGTTATCGCCATTTTTCTAACCGGATCCATTTTCGGTGCGCTTATGTTAAGCGTATTCTTGGCGGTCAAAAAAAGCCACGAGGACCGACATCGAAGCACGCCGGACTATTAAAGAGAGCGGCATCGAGCTGCCCACTGCTGCCTGGGATTTATTCTATGCGACCGACAACGGCTTCCAGGATCATGCCGAATGGATTACTTTCACGGTCCGACGCGACCAGCTTTGGAGCACGGTCGAAGCATCCCTTCATAAAAAGCGGGAAAACTTCGGCGACGGCATCCCACAGCATTTCATCGAGGAAGTTGGGCACGGGCCGGATCAAAAGATTGATACGCAACTCTGGATTCCAAGAAGCATCAAAAATCCACTGCATTTCTCAAAGGAGAAGAAAGGCATCTACGAAGATTGGGTGGTGGATGAAGAAAACGGCCGAGTATTTATCACAAAATTCAACACGTAGCCACCGTAAGGCCCCCCAGTCCCTTACCGGTCCGTACCCCAGCGGCGATGTAAGAAGCGTTCCGCCGGACCAAATAGTATCTTATCCGCAATCAAGCCGATCAAAATCACCACGATGATGATGGCAAAGACCTGGTCCATGGCGTGCAGTTCCCGACCGTAATGCAACAGGCTCCCCAATCCCTGCGTGGCCACGTAGATGTATATTTCCGCCGCCATCAGGGAACGCCAGGCAAATGCCCAGCCTTGTTTCATTCCGGCCACAATGGACGGTAACGACGCCGGGGCGATGACGTTCACCCAGAGGTGCAGCTTTTTTGAGCCCATCGTTTTCGCCGCACGCAGGTAAATCGGGGGCATATGCCGCACCGCACCCTCGGTAGCCAGCGCCACGGACCAGGTGGTTCCCATGACGACGATGAAAAACATGGACCACTCCGACTGACCAAACCAAAGCATCGCCAGCGGCGCCCAGCAGATGCTGGGCAATGCCTGGAACCCCAACGCGAGCAAACCGAGCGAATCGTGGCACACCCGGAAGCGGGCATTCACAAACCCGAGAGGCACGCCCACGATGACTCCGCAAAAATAGCCGAGAGCGAGCCGCTTCATCGTCACGCCAATCGCCGTCCACAAGCTTCCGTCACGCGCCGCGCCGACAAAGTATTGCCCCACCTCCAGCGGCGTCGGCAGCAGCATGTGCGAGATCACACCAATAGAAACCAGCCATTGCCAAAGAGCGGCGAGGACAAGGAAAAATATCACCGCCGTCAGCCAGCTTCTCATGCCGCACCTCCCGCCTTGGTCAGGTTCGTGTAACTTTTCAGGGCATGCGTGATGCGTGACGCGGTCTCCGTCAGGCGGGTGTTGTTGATTTCGCGCGGGCGCGGAAGGTCGATCTTGAATTCCTCGTGGATGCGCCCAGGCTGCGACGAGAAAAGCAGCACGCGGTCCCCGAGACAAGCCGCTTCCCGGACGTTGTGCGTGACGAATACAACCGTTTTACGCCGTTGCTCGAAAATCTGCTGCAAGTCGCCATAGAGCTGTTCGCGCGTCAAGGCGTCAAGTGCGGCGAATGGCTCATCCATCAGCAGCACCCGCGGATTTGGCGCCAGCGCGCGGGCCAGCGCCACACGCTGCCGCATGCCACCCGACAATTCATGCACGTACGTTTTCTCGAATTTTTCCAATCCCACGAGCTTGAGATAGAATTGGGCCACTTCCAGCCGTTCCTTGGCATTCAGCTTCGGCTTGAGTTTCAACCCGAACAGAACGTTTCCCAACACCGGCAGCCACGGGAACAAAGCGTGTTCCTGAAACATCATCATCCGATCCGGGCCGGGAGCGGTGACGAGATTTCCATCGGCCAGCACTTTTCCCGTGTTGGCGTGCTCAAGACCGGCAATGATGTTGAGCATCGTGCTTTTGCCGCAGCCGCTGGGACCGACCAGGCAGAGCACCTCACCTTCCTTAACGTTGAAACTCACGGGGCCCAGCGCCTCAACCTCGCCGTCCTCTGTGCGAAACCGCTTGGTCACACCATCCACCACCAGCTTCACCGGTGGCTCGACGATGAGTTCGGGCATTTTCGGTTCGGGCTCGGTCATGGGGAAATTTTAACCACGGATGGACACGAATGAACACGGATACGGAAACCGGCTAAAGCCGGGACTACGAACAGTGGCCCGGCGTGAGATTTCATTTCACTTCGGGCAGTTTGCGCCCGCGCAATTCCGTATTGAGAAGTTCCAGCGCGTAAATCCGGGAAAGCTTGGGCTCCGTCTTCAAGAAGCCGATGCGATGCGCGTCCGCCGCTGATTTCAGCAACGATGTGCTCACGGGGTCATACGTGAATTCCAACCGGCGCCACGCATTTGTGAGGGTGGATTCGGCGACGGGCTTGCCCATCTCGGCCTTCAACTCCGCATTCAATGTCTGCTGCGCCTCCGCCGTGTTATCCTTGATCCATTGGGTCAATTCGATGTGCGCCGCGATAAACTTGGTGAGCAGTTCCTTGCGAGTCGTCAGGAAATTAGCGCTGCTGACCAGATGCGTCGTGACGTAGCGGCCGCCGGTTTGCTGCCAGAGCGACGATTCCTCCAGATAGACTTTTCCTTTCGCCTCGCGCTCCAGACGTGTCACCCAAGGTTCGACTGTCCACACGGCATCCAAGCCGCCGGTTTGAAACAAATCAAGTTGATCGGGGTTTGCGGTAGGCAACACCTTCGCATCGCCGCCGACCATCGTCACCTTGAGGCCCTTGCTGATGAGCCACGCGCGCGCTGCCACGTCCTGGGTGTTGCCAAGCTGCGGCGTGCCAATCTTACGCCCTTTGAAATCTGCGTCGGTCTTGATGGGCCCGTCCGCTTTCACAACCAGCGCGGCGCCCCCGCTACACGCTCCGGCGACGATACGAATCTCACTCCCGTCTGATTTTAAATGAGCGTTGATCGCTGGATTCGGCCCGACATAAGTGAGGTCGAGCGATTTGGTGAAGATGGCCTCCATCGCAGAGGGCCCGGCGTTATACACGAACCATTGAATTTCGACGTCCGGCCCGAGGCGCTGCTCAAACCAGCCTTTGCCCGTGCGCGACAGTCCGTGTCCGATGACACCTTGCGCATGGGTGAGATTGGGAAAATGGCCGACACGGATGACAGTCTTCTCGACAGCCGATGCCGTGAAAATCGAGACTAGAAAGAAATATGCCCCCACTCGCAAAGCGGAGCGCCAAGAGCCCTGTCCCCGGACCGGTTCCTTGAGCTTCATCCGGGCATGATAGTTCACTTTGCCATTTGTGGAAACTTTTTTGATTTCGAGATGTGCGAAACCAATAGTCAGCAGGGGCGCGGCTCAGCCGGCCACGGCCCTATCACTTTGCCAGCCGATAAAATCTCGCCGGCTCGCTGAGGGAATTGGTAACCACAAAACTGCCACCCGAAACATCCGGCGGCGGCAAGGAAAGCCAGTTGGCCAGATCGGTAGTGGCTTGCAGAGTAAAGCCGGGCGCATTCGTATCCCAAGAGAGAATCAGTTCGTTGCCCGAAATAGCTGCATTCAATAGCGGCGGGGTCTCGTCTGGTGCCGAACTACTCCCTCTCGGAAACAACAGCGTCAGCACTGCGTTGGAACTGGTCACCGTTCCCGCGACGTTCGCCACCACGACGCTGTAATTTCCAGCGCTGAGATTGGTGATGCTGAAAATAGAGTAGCTCGTGTTGGTGGCGCCGACGATGTTCGCCCCATTTTTGCGCCACTGGTATTTCAATGGTTCGGTCCCCGTGACCGCCGCTGTAAAAGTGACGTTGATGCCGAGCAGCGCGAGCAAAGACTGTGGTTGCAGCGTAAAGAAAGGCGGCACATTCACTGTCAGCGTTGCATTTGAGCTGACGCTCACACCTGCAAAATTGCTGACAACCACGCGATAGGCTCCGGCCTGGCCCGACTGAATATTCGAGAGCGAACAGATCAGATTCGTTTCTCCGGGTATTTCTGCCCCGTCGTGCAACCATTGAAAATACAGCGGTGTCGTGCCTGACACAGCGACCGTGAAACTTGCGCTCCCACCAACCGTCACCGTCCGGTTCAACGGATGGGTAACAACGGCTGGTGGCGTGAAAACTTTTAGCAAGGCGTTGGAACTGGTCGCAGTACCGGCGACGTTCACCACAACGACGCTGTAGGTGGCGTTGACGGTGAAATTCGTGGTCACCGAGTAGCTCGCGTTCGTCGCGCCCAGGATATTCCGGCCATTCAAGCGCCATTGATATTTTAACGGCTCCGTACCCGTGGCCACCGACGTGAAGGTGATGTTTGTCGGGCCAGGGACCACCGATTGCGCCAGCGGCTGTTGCGTGAACGCAGGCGGCACGTTCACCGTCAGAACGGCGTTGGAACTGATGCGAACCCCGGCGAAATTGCTGACTGCCACCGTGTAAATTCCCGCTGAGTTAGTAGGGATCTTTGAAAGCGAATACGTGCGAGCCGTAGCGCCTGGAATATCGAAGCCATTCAGCCGCCACTGGTAAAACAACGTCGCCGTGCCGGTGGCGCTCACGGTGAAGCTGGCCTTGCCACCCACCGTGACCGTGCGGCTCAAGGGATGGCGAGTGATCGCCGGCGGCACGAACACCTTCAGCAAGGCGTTGGAACTGGTCACGCTGCCCGCGAGATTGGCGGCCACGACGCTATAGCTTCCGCCGTGAATCGGAACCACGTTGGTGATGGTGTAGGTATCGTTCGTGGCACCGACGAGAACGCCGCCATTCTTCCGCCATTGAAATTTTATCGGCTGGTCGCCGCTGGCAGCCGCGCTGAAGGTCACAGTGTCATTCGTGGCCGCCCATTGCGCCCGAGGCTGCTGCATGAAAGATGGCGGTACACGATATAGCACCGAGAGCACTGCCTGGGTGCTGTTGCCGACCAAATCCGTCGCCGTCACGGTGATGACATTCAGGCCGGGAGCGAGAGTGACTCCCGGCACACTCCACGAACTGGTTCCCGTTACGGGGCCGCCACCGCCACGATTATCACTCCACACGACTTGACCCAGAGCCGTGTTGTCGCTGACGGTTCCCGCCAGATTGATGGTGCCCGTTGTGTTGGTTAGTGCGGGACTGGTCGTGGGCCCGGTGATGCGGAGATTGGGATTGGTGTTGTCCGGCACATCGAGCACCAGCACCCAGTCGTTTTGACCAACGCTGTTGTTGCCGGGCGGGTTGAACGGATGCAGGCCGGAGTTGGCCAGTCCCGTTTGGGTTCCACTGTACGCGGCGCTCGTCGGATCAAACCACCGCGCCCGGACCAATCCGCTCATCGCACTCATATCCACCGTGATTGAACCGTTGTGCGCGGGCGGAATGTAGGCTACGAGCAGCTTTCCATCCGGCGTGGCGGCCGCGGCCACATAGGTGCTAAAATCTGCGTTGGTCGCGGCAGTGCCGCCGCCGGCCGTGACAAGCGCCCGCATCCCGCCGAGACCCGAGGGAACCAAATTATACCACGGGATTGAATTAACGAACGCGTTCAACCGGGTCATGTCGCGGGTGCCCTGCGTGTCGAGATGACTCTGCCATCCCGGATTGAAGGGCCAGACGTAACCATTGCCGGAGATGTATCCGCCGATGGTTGAAAGCCAGCCCCACCATTGAAAGCGACGGACGGGTTGCGTGGAGCTAGGGTTGACCGTTCCCGTTCCAAAGGGGTTCGCGTCCGGGCCTTCCTCGTCATACGGCTCTTCGAGCAAGAAAGCTGGCTGGACCGGACTGTGAGCGTAAGCGCGCCGACCGTTATATGCGACCCGCCCCGTCCACGAGTAGACACCGTTCAATGTCATGGAGGCGCCGAGGTTCACCTGATCGGTGCCGATGGATTCCGACTCCCATTCCGCGCTGAAATAGATGGACTGCTTGCCCGCCACGTTCTTGACGCCATTAAACAACGCGGTCTCCACCGCCGTCTGCGCGGTATTGAAAGCACGGGGCGCTGTTCCCATGTCGCCGCCCATCATCCAGACGAGGTTTTTCTGGTTTTTGTATCGCGTGGCAATCCATGTGCCGTAGGACTGCATTTTCGTGGGTCCATTTGCGACCAATTCCTGCATGTAGCCCTGATCACCACCGTTGTATCCCACATAGGCCGGGAACATGAAAACAAGGATGCCTTTGGACTCCGCATAATTGAGCAAGCCATCCACGTGGTTCCAGTAGTTCGAATTCGGCGTGGTGAAGTCGGGAGCTTCATTGGTGATGGTGCCGTAAAAAAGGGAACCATTCCAAGTATTGCCATCGAGGCGTTTAAGGAACGGCGTGGCATTGTTGCCACTGAGGGGCTCGTTGTTCCCGCGCGGGTCATGATTGAGGACGTGAAATTCAATCGCGTTGAAGCCGCGCGCCGCCGTGTCATCGATGAAAGTGTGATAATCGGCCACGGACAACGACGTGATGAACCACGACGTGCGGCCCAAAATCGGAAACGGCACATTGTTCTGATCCACCAGATAACGCTTGTTCGCGCTATACTTGACAGGGAATACCGTCGCGGCCCGGGCCGTGCCCGCAAAAACGCCCAGCAACATCGCGCTGAACAGCGCGACGACAAAAAATTTACGAACCACAGCCATGATCGGGTATATGACCAAAAAAGGCTCAAAACGTTGGATATTATCCATCGAGCCGGGTGCATATTATCATGATGAGCAACGCCGTATAGAAGAGACTGGTCCAGGCGGCCTAACACAAAAGTGTGAAAGGACACTTTCAAGGTCAGGAATAAATACGGAAACGGGCGCGCGGTAACGACATAGGTCAGGGCGTATCCTGATCGGAACGGGCTCCCTACATTGTTCTAACCGTTAATGTCATGCGAAGCGCTGCGGCTGAGGGAACGTTCGGTATGCGAGAAATTCCGTCACCTGACGCTTCGCTTGGTGACGGGGACGGCGCAGCGCGCCCATCCCTACCAAGACGAAAAGACAGCCTACGCGCCTTTGTATTCCACGAAACGGCGGGTGAGCTGGCCTTCGGCCACGTCGCAGACGAAATAGCCTTTCTCCTTGGTGCCGTCGTGGTTGTCGCGCTTGAGGGCGCAGCAACGGTTGGTGGTGATCGGGGCGTTGTCGCGCTGGCATTCGGTGAAGGCGTGGTAATGACCATTGAACACTGCGTGCAGATTCCAGCCTTTGAACTTCGCCAGCAAAGCTTCCGCGTTCAGGGGGCGCATTTTCACATTCTCACACAACGGGAAATGGGTGAAGAGAACGGTGGGCCGGTCGCGATTCAGCCGGCTTTGAATGCCTTCGAGCATTTCAAATGTTTGGGATGCAATCGTTGTTTGCTCAAACTTCTGTCCATCTGTCGTGTCGAGCGCGATGAATTGCCAGCCTGCATGCCGGAAGGAGTAATTCAACCGAAGCGGAAAGGTGGCGAGATACGCTTTCCGGTCAGTCGGTGTGAGCCAGTCATGGTTGCCCATCACCGGATAGAATGCCGCATCCAGACCGTGAAAAATTTTGTGAGCCGCCTTGAGGTGGGCAGGCTCGCCCTTGTCCGTCACGTCGCCCGCGTGCAGTACGAATACCGGTTTTTCTGCATTCATCTGCTTCACCAAGCCTGTCAGATATACGCCGCATTCGTCGCTCATGTAGTGCGTGTCATTGACGACGATGAATTTGAAGGCGGGCTTCTTGTCGGCCGCGACCGAACTGAAGGCAGCCGGTCCGAGCGCGCCGGCAAGCAGGCCGAGTTTGCCGAGGTGTGAGAGGGCCGCGCGGCGCGACATTGAGCTGTTCCAAGTGTTTTTCATGGCGAGAGGATGGTAGCGGCAAAGTTTACGGACGCGCGTCGGTTAGGAAACGTTTTAATAAATACCAACGAGGGCCGCGAGCCGGGTCACGATGAGGCCAGTGAGCGGGATGGCTTTCATTTAGGGTGCCGCAATCGCTCCAGTTCCTTGAGGAGCGGCAACCAGTAGGTTTTGTCTTCCGCCCGCAAACTACGTTCTTCAGCCAGCAACGCGCGTTCTAGTTGGGTGGATTGACCAGAGGCCGCGTGCCGGAGCAAAGGACGTTTGGCAGAGAGGCGTTGGGCAAGGTCGGGGTGAGCTTGTGCCATTTCCAGCAACAGTTGCGGCGTGCGTAGTTCCTGAAGCCAGAACTTTGTCTGCGCTCCGGTCGGCTTGGAGTTGTTCTGAAAATAGTGGGCTTCCACCAATCGCCGGATCATTGGCCAGTCCTTGTCGCGCTGGGTTTTCTTTGCCTGCACCAAGTCTGGCAGGGAAAGCAGGTCGCACTTTGTTCCATCCGGCAGTTCGATGGTTGTTCGCCGATGCCAGAGTTTGGCGAAAGAATCCACGCCGCGCATTTTGGACATCACATCTACCCGCATTCGCAAGGCTTGCGGGTGCTGACACCGAAAGTGGATGGCGTGACCACGCCGCAGGTATTTTAGTTCAAACGGCGGCACTGCGATGGGCTCAGCGCAAAGCTCTGCCAGCGCCTTTCGCAACCGCGCGAGATTGGCCGCGTCAGCGAGGATGGCGAAGTCCGTGTCGCGGCTAAATTCGGCCGCGCCGTAGAACACGCACGCCTGTCCGCCCATGAGCAGGGCGCGGACGCGATGCGCGCGCATCGAAGAAAGGACTTTGCGTATCGGGTTCGGGATCAAGTGAGCCTCCGAGCGCGAGGTAGGTCTGCCAGAGCTTCTCGCTTTCCAGCCAGCGTTGCACGGGCGTGAGCCGATACCACTCGGCCCACTCGCCGCCAACCAGTTGCTCCGGCTGAATCATGGGAAACGGATAACAGAAAAAACGCGATGCGGCAAATTGAGTTTCACTCCTCAAATAGCACCGGCTCAACTGAATGAGGGTCAGGCGAATGAAACACTGAGACTTACCCACACCTGCGGGCAAGCTGTCCGCGCGCCAAAGAAGTTTTTAACCGCGGAATACGCTAAATACGCGAAAATAGAAAAGCTCCTAAATTTTGCCTCGTTCGCGTGGTCCGCAGTTGATCCATGAACTGCTGGGGAAACCCGCCCCTACCCCTCCCAGGAGGGGAACGACGTTCGTGAGCGGGTCACGTTTGCGTGAGGAATTCCGTCGCAAATCCGGCGGATGAAAAAGCGGTGGAGGGCCACCGCAGTCCAAGACGCTGGCGCGTTGGAGGATGCCCGGGACTTGGCGAAGTGCCCAGGAGTGCGCCCAGGCCGTCATCCAGTTAGAGCCTCCTTATGTCGGCCGCTACGGTTCAGGGGTAAATCAAAACTCCGCGTTCCCAGGTGTTCGCGCGAAGGGGATGACGTCGCGGATGTTGCTGACGCCGGTCAGGAACATGATGAGGCGCTCGAAGCCTAGCCCGAAGCCGGCATGGGGGACTGTGCCGTATTTTCGCAGGTCGGCGTACCACCAATAGTCGGCGGGCGTGAGCTTATGATGCTTCATCTGCTCTTCGAGCACATCGGGGCGCTCCTCGCGTTGCGCGCCGCCGATGACTTCGCCGATGCCGGGCACCAGCACGTCCATGGCGGTGACGGTCTTACCGTCGTCGTTCACGCGCATGTAGAACGGTTTGATGTCGCGCGGATAGTTGTAAACGGTGGTCGGCGATTTGAAATGTTCCTCGGTCAGGAAGCGTTCGTGCTCCGATTGCAGATTCTGCCCGTATTCGACAGGGAACTCGAACTTCTTGCCGCATTTCGTGAGAATTTCCACCGCTTCCGTGTAGGTCACGCGCACGAATGGCCGCTCCACCACAAACTTCAACCGCTCATTGAGGCCTTTGTCCACGAACTTCGCAAAGAACGCCAGGTCCTCGGCGCAATGCTCCATCGCATACTTGGCGAGCGATTTGATGAACTCCTCGGCGAGGTCCATGTCGCCCTGCAAATCGCAGAAGGCCATCTCGGGCTCGATCATCCAAAACTCGGCGGCGTGTCGGGCGGTGTTGGAGTTTTCCGCGCGGAACGTGGGGCCGAAGGTATAGATGTTCGAGAGAGCGCACGCGAAGGTTTCGCCTTCGAGCTGGCCACTCACGGTGAGATAGGCGCGTTTGCCGAAGAAGTCGGCCTCGGGCCGATGCTCGTCGATGTTGCCCTTAAGGGTGGTGACGCGGAACATCTCCCCTGCCCCCTCGCAATCGCTGGCGGTGATAACCGGTGTGTGGACGTACACGAAATCGCGCTTCTGGAAAAACTCATGCACGGCGTAGGCGAGCTTGCTGCGGGTGCGAAATACCGCGCCGAACAGATTCGAGCGGGGACGCAGATGGGCGATGGTGCGCAGGAATTCCAGCGTGTGGCCTTTCTTCTGCAAGGGATAGCTGGCGTCCGCCGTGCCGATGAGCTTGATGCTGGTGGCCTTCACTTCCCACTTCTGTCCAGCCGCGGGAGATGCAACGAGGGCGCCTTCGATGGCGGCCGAGGCGCCGGTGGTGAATTCCAGAATCCGCTCATAGCCGGGGATGCCCGCATCGGCGACCACCTGGATGCTGGCGAAGCAGGAACCATCGTTGAGCTCGAGGAAACTGAAACCTTTGGAGTCGCGCCGGGTGCGAACCCAGCCGCCGAGGGTGATGGCGTCGCGGGGTTCGGCGGCGGCGAGGGCGTTTTTGATCAATGTACGCATTGCGGGGAGTTTCGGGTTTCGGGTTTCGAGTTTCAAGCCGCATCAAAGCGCTGAGTAGGGACGGGAATCGCTTAAGGTTCGAAGTATCAGGACAATTTTCACTTTACGCTATTTATACGCAATTTATACTTGTGCGGACTTGCGAATGGAATTAGAAGTGTCGGTGACAGTCGTTGTTCTTTGAAAATCTAAAATTGTCAGTCGTCAGTCGTTTGTAGCCAGCAGCCAAAAAAGGTTGATGGTCATTGATTGATTGTTGATGGCCGGACCCGCCTGCGGCGCCGCAAGCCCGCCAGCGCCACTGCCCCAAAGCATCGATTCAAGGCGAATCGTGGCAAATCGTGCTAAATCGTGGTAAATCGTGCAAAAAACATAGGGGGGGGGGGGATCCGCCTTCGCTGAAGCTACGGCGCGACGAGGGCTGGGGCGTCGTGCTAGGTGCGAGGTTCTACGATTCATGGTTGGGGGTCAGGCAGCCTACAGGGATTCGTGGCTATTCGTGCTAATTCGTGGCTATTCGTGCTAAAAATGACACCCCTCTTTTTTTCCTGAGAAGAGGAAGGTCGGAAAAGTAGGCCGTGTCGGACGAAGGATGCCGGTGACCGCCGAGGAGTACGGAATAGCGTGGAAATAAAGTAGTTTTAACAAGGGGGCCGGAGAGAAGAGTAGGAGTAAGATGAAAAGACTCACCGCTTCATATAGCCGTTGGCCTTGAACCATTCTACTGCCTCTTCGAGCGCTCGCTGGGGCGGCGTTTGCGGGAGGCCCAGTTCGCGGATGGCCTTTCCGGGATTAAACCACATCTTGCTGCGAGCCATACGCACGCCGGCGAGCGGGGCTTTAGGTGGTTTGCCGGTCAAGGTGGCGGCGCCTTCACTGACACAAGCAACTACGAATGCCAGCGCGTGCGGGGTCTTAAAGCGCGGTGCGGGTTGGCCGGTAATTTCCGCCAGCACATCGAGCATCTGTTTCATGGTCCAGTTTCCGTCTGCGTGGCCCAGAATGTAGCGCTCGCCGATGCGTCCGCGCTCGGCAGCGAGGATGTGGCCGATGGCAACGTCGCGGACGTGAACGAAGTTCAGGCCGGTATCGATGTAAGCGGGCATGGCGCGGTTGAGGACATCGAGGACGATCTGGCCGGTCGGCGTCGGCTTGCTATCACGCGGTCCGATGGGCGCGCTGGGATTCACGATGACCACGGGCGCACCCTTGGCGGCGAGTTCGCGCGCCACTACTTCGGCACGCCACTTCGAGAGCTTGTAGTGGTTGCCCATCTGCGCCTCGGAAACGGGCGTGGCTTCGTCGGTGGGAGTGATGTCGCCGTTCACCCCTGAGGGAAGCCCGATGCAACCGACGGTGCTGGTGTAAACGATGCGCGCGCAACCGGCGGTCATGGCGGCCTCAATGGCATTACGGGTGCCATCCACATTCGCGGCATACATCGGCGCGTAGTCGCGAAGCCACAGATGATAGCTGGCGGCAAGGTGGAATACCCAGTCGCACCCGCGCATCGACCGTTCCAGCATGGCGCGATCAAACACGTCACCGGTGACGCGCTCAAACTCCAAACCGGTCAGTCCGCGCGTGTCCGCATTCGGACGAAGCAAGGCCTTCACGCGATGGCCACGCGCGACCAGTTCATGAATAAGATTCGCTCCGATAAAGCCAGAGGCGCCGGTGACGAAACAGTTCATGTGCGCCTAGAATAATTGAGGACGAGGAGAATGCAAAGGTAGCAGCGACAGTTTGGGAGCTTAACGGTTAAAGAGTTTAAGAGTTGAAGAGGATGGCCGGTGTCAGGTTTCGAACTTCGGATGCGACTCGTCCACCACTCCAACCCTCCGGGACTCCCCCCTCCGCCGACCCTCCATGCGAAGCTTGACTTGCATTTCCGCCGTCGCACCATGCGCCCGCCATGACGGAAAAGAGCCATAGTCGCAAGAAGACCAAAGCCAAAGACCCACGAGAATTGGACGTCGAGATCTCGTTTCTCGAAGGCCTCGTGCGCCGCGATCCGGCGTACGTGGAGGCGTTGCAGATCCTGGGCGACGATTACACGCAGCGCGGCCGCATCGATGAGGGTTTGCTCGTGGACCAGAAGCTCTCGCAACTCGAGCCACAGAACCCGCTCGTTTTCTACAATCTCGCGTGCAGCCTGTCGCTCGCCGGCAAACTCGACGAGGCCGCACAGGCTGTCGATGCCGCGCTCGACCTCGGATATCGCGATTTCAAATGGCTCGCGCGCGACCCGGACTTGAAGGCGCTTCGCAAGCATGAGCAATACGCCCGGCTGCGCGAGAAGATGCGTCGCTTGAACATCGAGCCCGAGTGAAATGGCCATCGCATTCAAAGACTTTTTTCCGGCCGTTCTAAAAGCCGGATTTCTGTCGAGTGAATACGAGATGTTCCCTGCCGTCGTGGACCGGGCCAACGAATGGATTGCGACCTCGGGCGTGCAGGTGTTGAACGTGGAAACGCTCGTGCTGCCCAACGTGAGCGACGAAAACGAGGCGCAACAAACCAACATCCGCACCAGCGGCGAGATGAGCAGCTACTGGCGGCAAATCCTGCGCGTGTGGTATGAAGCGCCGCCGGCCACGTGAGGCGGATGCAGGATGCTTGATACTCGATGCCTGATGCGTGATTTTGAACCATGAACGTCACGCTTCGCGGCCGCACCCAGCACTTTCGCACTGTCACCTTCGACGCAGCGAAAAACGAAGTCGTCTTAATTGAGCAACGGTTGTTGCCGCATGAGTTCAAACTTGTCCGCACGGGTGACTACAAGGAAACCGCCGCCGCCATCCGCGACATGATTGTGCGCGGAGCGCCGGCCATCGCAGGTACGGCGGCCTATGGCCTGGCACAAGGAGCGCGGGCGTTTCGCGGGAAGAGTCTTTCCAGCTTCATCGCCCATGTGAAGCGGGTTTATGAGACCATCAAGGCGGCGCGCCCCACGGCGGTAGACCCGGTGAATGCAATGAACATCGTCCTGGCTGCGATGCGCCCCGGCGAAGACGTGCCGACGCGGCAGGCATTAGCGCTGGCGGCGGCAGAGGAATTTGCGAACCAGTCGGTGCGCGAGTGCGAGGCCATCGGCAAGCACGGGGCGAAGCTCATTCGGAGCGGCGCGAATGTGCTGACACATTGCAACGCAGGATGGCTGGCGGGCGTGGACATCGGCATGGCCACGGCTCCGATGTACGCGGCGCAGGCGCTGGGGCGGAAATTTCATGTGTTCTGTGACGAGACGAGGCCTCGCTGCCAGGGAGCGTCGCTGACGGCGTGGGAACTGGCACAACAGCGTGTGCCGCATCACGTCATCGCGGACAACGCGGCAGGCCACTTGATGCAGCGCGGGGAGATTGACCTGGTGATCGTGGGCAGTGACCGCGTGCTGGGACGCACGGGCGATGTGGCGAACAAGATCGGCACCTACACGAAGGCGGTGCTCGCCAAGCGGCACGGGATTCCCTTCTACGCGGCGATTCCGCTTTCGACGATAGATTGGAGCCTAAAGTCCGGTTTTGACATCCCGATCGAAGAGCGGCACGAGGAGGAGGTGCTGGGCGCGTGGGGCATCGCAACGCGGAGTGCGGAACGCGGAATGCGGAATGGAAAACGCACGTTCGTTCGCATTGGGAATCCAACCAGTCCAGCACGCAATCCGGGGTTTGATGTGACGCCCGCGGAGCTGGTCACGGGCATCATCACGCCGCTGGGGATTTTCAAGCCGCGCGAGCTGTGGAAACGGCGGCGGGAATTACAGGCAATGCGCTAAAATTGTAGCGCAGGCGTCCCCGCCTGCGAGTTCCGGCGGCGTCTCGCCGCCAGTAGATGTTTGCTCAACGAAACGAACTGGCACCGGGACGGTGCCCGAACTCGCAGCCGGGACGGCTGCGGTACATAGGAAGAGCAGGCCCGGCGCCACCAAACTGCCTCCCCTGATTCTTGAGCTTATCTCCAAATTCTTCATTTGTGGCACGGCGGGGCATTTCCTTATGCTTGGCCCATGCCTTCATTCGACATTGTATCCAAAGTCAACACGATGGAACTCGAGAACGCGGTGAACCAGGCGAACAAGGAACTGGCCAACCGTTTTGATTTCCGCGCTTCCAAGGCGACGATCGTTTTGGAGAAGAACGAAATCAAACTGTCCGCCGAGGATCAGTTCAAGATCACGACGTTGGAAGACATGGTCATGGGCAAGCTGGCGAAGCGCGGCATCAGTGTGAAGAACGTGGAGAAGATGCCCCCGGACATCTCACCGCTCGGCCATGCGCGGCAGGTCATCAAGATCAAGCAGGGGCTGGAAGCCAAGGTGGCAAAAGAAGTCACCACGTTCATCCGCGACAGCAAGTTCAAGGTGACGACGCAGATCCAAGGCGAGGAAGTCCGGGTGAGCGGCAAGAGCCGTGATGATTTGCAGGCGGTCATCGCCGCCGTGTCGGCGAAGGATTTTCCCGCGTCGCTACAATTCGTAAATTTCCGGGACTAACGGTTGAAGGGGCGGCCCGACTGTTTCAGCCAACGATATGGGAAAAGGCGGCAACAAGAACTTCGTTTCGTTTTGGTTCTGGTTCTTCGCCCTATTCGTGATGGCCATCCCTTGCATCGGTTTCATCATGACGATCGTTTGGGCGTTTTCCGGCGACAACGAAACCCGGAAAAACTATTTTCGCGCCTGCATCGCGTGGTTGCTGATTGTGACGGCATTCTGGACCGTGCTGATGGCCTTGGGCCTCCTGCCGGTAATTCTAAGCCAGTTTCAATCCTGGCTTCCCAAAACCAAGTAAGAGTCCCTGCCCCAGATCAAGACGCCGGTGCCGGGATAATCTCAACCCGCACCTTGGTCAGTCCCGCGCGGGTGAATTGAAGCTGCTCCGCTGCCGCGCGCGAAAGATCAATGACCCGCCCCTCGATGAATGGGCCACGATCATTGATGCGGACGATGACGGAGCGATTGTTGTCCAGTTGGGTGACTCGGACACGTGTGCCAAAGGGCAGCGTCCGATGCGCCGCGGTAAGATCGTTCATGTTGAACACTTCGCCGCTGGCGGTGGGTCTGCCATGATACTTGTCCGCGTAGTACGACGCGATACCGACTTCGGTGGCACTGGTTGCCTTTGCCATTTCGGGTGGCGCGGCGTGGCTGTTGAGAAACCCGCCAAGTGTGAGATGTGCTCCGGCCAGAAGTGTGGCCAGCGTCCGTCGGACGGCTCCTCTGAAAGTTCTCATACTTCTCAGAGGGGCATCGTGATGCCGGCAAATATCACGGGGTCTCTTTGGACTTCGACGCCCAGATGGGCAATTCCGCCATTCTTCAAGGGCTTGAATAATTTGGCCACCAACCGGCGCTGCTCTTCGTGCGGGCCAAATTGATAGAAGGTGCCGAGGTCAAAAGCGATGCCGCCGGGCATGGGGATGGACACGGAAAGTTCAAACCGATGGTCGGTAAAATTCTGCAAGTAATAGCGCAGATTGCCCAGGAGGACGACGTGACCCGCTTCTTTGAGACGGAGACCGAGATATGCATACGGAGAGGAGCCAAAAGGTCGCAGCCCGAAGCGATAGGCGCGCTTCGTTGCCAGACTCTGCCACCAAGTGCGTTCGGACTGGCGGTAAGAAAGATCAAAGGGCGATACCGATTCCTCTTCCACGGCGTCCACTGTATCTGCCAAAAAGCTGCCGAAGATGTCCTGGCGCGTCTCGAGCCAGTTCATCCAAGGCAGGCCAAAAGAGGCGTCGCGCAGGCTGTACTCAAATGATTTTACAAACGCAGTTTTCACGGCGCGATCGCCGCGTTCGATGATTTCCTCCCAGGAATCCCCGGGGTGCTTGAGGCTGAACTCCATCACCCGCTGTGGATGCAAGCGGTCGGCAAATACTTCCTCCGTCCGATTGTCATATGCGGCATTAAGACGGGACCAGAAACTGGAGGGCTTCTCCACTTGGAGGTCAGGGATTAACTGGCCGGGGTCGGTCTGAAGGTCAATATTTCCGGTGGCACCTTGTGCTGCGCTCGCGACCGCGGCGGTCAGGCACAAAAAAATCCTGCGTATTGCATTCACAAACGAAAACTTTCCAAGGTGGCCGCGGTGAGGTCAGGAAGGCAGACGTAGCTGGCCGTGCGCCGCGTTCCCAATGTGATAGCCGGCTGCAACCGTTGCTTGACGATTCTGCCCATCCCCATCTCCCGTTCTGTTGTCCGGCTGTTCATTGAATTACAATTCCAATGAAAAGCATGGCCGGTGCCATGCGCATGCCGGATCGGTTCAGCAGATGCCAGAATGCAGCGAACGCACGCTGCTACCAATGCGATGAGGGATTGGCCGTGAGCCGTTTCTCGGATACTGGCAAGTGAATCAATGGTTTGCCGTTTTGCCGCCTGTGAATTCGAAGATTCCCAAAGTTGCGACAACCGCCCTTCCTCACTCTGAGAACCGCATTTATGCGATTCGCCTCCGACCCGTGGATGGTTTCAAGTCAGTAAGATGGACACAGCGAGAGGACGGGCAATTGCGGGCTCAAAGAGCCGGGCGCATTCGTAAAGCCTGACGAGAAACGGGATATTTATTCCGCTTTATTGCACCAAAGCTGATGCCGGAGACCAGCACTTTAGCGCTGGGGCGCGGGGCGACCATCCGAGTGACGGAAGGTGATTCGCGCCTTGCCGAGGTCGTAAGGAGACATCTCGACGTTAACGCGATCGCCCACGCTGATGCGGATGAAATGCTTGCGCATTTTGCCGGAGATGTGGGCGAGGACTTCGTGGCCGTTGGGGAGGGCCACGCGAAACATGGTGCCGGGCAACACTTGGGTTACCGAGCCCGTCAGTTCAATGGGTTCTTCTTTAGCCACAGTTAAACTTCAGTCGCGCATCTTCTGCCAGCAAAGCTACTCAAAATCAATGAATTACTGGCAGAACCGGAGACCGCGAAAATGGGTCAGAAAAACGGGTTGTTTTCCTTTTCATCCGTCACTGTGGTCAACGGTCCATGCCCGGGGCACAACAAGGTATCCGCCGGCAACGAGAGAATCTGCTCACGAACGGCCTGGCTGGCGACCGGCCATAGATCACCCGCCCCACCCGCCGAACCTGCGAACAAGGCATCACCCACAATAGCCACATGGGCCGCGTCATCTGGCCAGTTGCCAACGACATAGGTCACGCCGTCGTCCGCGTGACCGGGGGTAGGCCGGTTGGTGATGCGCAGACTGCCCAGTTGAATACAATCATTCCGGCGATTTTTGTGCTGTGGCAATGCATTCTTGGCGTCCGTATGCAGGATGGCCTTGGGAAATTTCGCACGTAATTCATCCAGGCACGCCACGTGGTCCGAGTGGCTGTGTGTAATGAAAATGTGACGCAGCTGTAACTCGTTCGCCTCTATTTCACGCGCGATGGGCGCCATCTCGAAGCCGGTATCAAACAGTGCCGCCTCGCGAGTCACTTCATCCCAGATGAGAAAACAATTCACCGACATCTCGCTATCGGCGGTGGTGATGACCCGCAACTCACGCCAGCGCGATAAATCCTGTTCCGGGGGCAACCAACCCTTGGCAATCCGCTCCAGCTTGGTGGCATTCAATCCAACCAACTCCGCCAGCCGCGTCCAATTGGGCTGCTTCGTAAAGGCGCCGGATCGCTCGAAGGACCGGTAATCCGCCGTGGGAAGCCCTGCCGCTTCGGCTGCGGGTTCTGGAGCTATCCCTGCCATCGTGCGGGCCTTGCGAACGACGTCGCCTTGATGATCTTCCAAGTTCACGCGCGACACGATAATCCCCATCCCCGCCGCCGCAAGTTCAGGCTTGTTTGATTTCACGCGCGGCTTCCGCCGCAAGCCGTTCCAGCCAAAAACTGGCTTTAGCCCGAGCGCGCGGCGTTGAAGTCAAATCCGTCAGCGCACCCACGAATGCGAACTTACGGGATAACATTTCCCGATCCGCAACGCTTCCTCCGAGGCCGATGCAGTCTACGCCGAGTTTGCGACAGCGCGCCGCCAGCTCGCCCACGCCCTTCCCCATCAATGTCGAGCGGTCAAGCCGCCCTTCGCCGGTGATGACCAAATCCGCGCGTCGCAGCTTCGCGTCCAAGCGTGCCGCATCTGCGACCAAGTCAAAGCCTGGTTCCATACTCGCTCCCGTAAAGGCAACCAGTCCGAATCCAAGTCCGCCCGCAGCCCCGGCGCCAGGCTGTCCAGCGATGTTTTGGCCGGATTGCCTGTGAATAACTTTCGCAAGCTGCAATAGCGCCGCCTCCACTTTTGCAAAATGCCGTGCCTGCAATCCCTTCTGTGGACCATAAATTCGCGAGCATCCGGTCGGGCCCAGCAAAGGATTTTGAACATCCACAGCGACGACAATTTTCTTCGGCCAGTTGCCTAGGTACGGCCTTTCAATACGCGCAAGTCTTGCTAAATCCGTCCAGCACTCAATCTCGCCGCCAGCAGCATCGAGAAATTTCCAACCCAAACCGCGGGCCAAGCCGAACCCGCCATCGTTGGTTGCACTTCCGCCAATTCCGATCCAACAACGGCGAGCGCCGCGCTTTGCCGCGGCAGTGAGGACCATTGCCAGCCCGCGAGTGTCGAGTTGGAACGGATGAAATTTTCCCGGAGGAAGCATGGCCAGACCAATCACGCGGGCGGACTCGATGATTGCCACTTTGCCCACCGCATCCCACCACCATCGAGCCACGCACTGCCGGCCAGCCGCATCCACCGTGGTTGTCGATACTGGCTTCGCCCCAGTCAAACCCGCAAACAAGCTGCCGAATCCGTCACCGCCGTCCGATATCGGCACGAGTTCCAGTTCATCGCGCGACCGGATGCCGCTCCAACCGCGGGCGATTGCCGCCGCTGCGGCGTCAGCCGTCAGCGTTCCCTTGAATTTATCCGGGGCAATTAGAACACGCACAGCCACAAGGTAGTGAATGAATTGCATTTCCGCGAGTGGTCGTTGGTTTGAATCATAGGGTTGCGCGGGCTTGAACCTATGGCATCATGAGCAAGGATTTTAACGTTTATGAGCAAACCAAAGATTATTGCCTATCTGAAACCGAGCTGCGGCTGGAGCAACGGCGTCCGCGCCATCATGCGCAAATACGACCTGCCCTACGAGGACCGCGACATCATCAACGACCCCCTGCAACGCCAGGAGATGATTGAGAAGAGCGGCCAGATGTTGAGCCCCTGCGTCGAGATCGACGGCCACATGCTGCCAGACATCAGCGGCGAGGAAGTTGAGGCGTATATGCTCTCCAAAAGTATCGTCACCCAGAACGCCATCAAGCCCGACGCGCCGACCAATCAGCCTTGCGCGCATGAGATGCCGCAGTCGGCCCCGCTCCATTTCCGCTAAACCATTTTGAAACACAAAACGCGGAGGGAAACCTCCGCGTTTTTTATTTTTCAAATCTCCGGGAGAGTCTACTGCGCGGTTATTTTCACCGTCCCCGCACTCGCATCGTAAAGGATTTTCTGTCCGACCGGTGCCTCAGGAATCTTGGCGATGTATTTCATCGTCACCAGTTCGTTCAAATCTTTTGGCAGCCTCCCCTGTTCCACTTGAAACATCTGGATCGCCTTGGTCAATGCCGACAGATCAATCGACTTCACGGCGGAATGCTCGGCCTTGGTGACGCTGCCGAGATAATCCACCGGAGCGGTGACTGGACTCCCGGAAGAAGCGCCGGACGAGCCTTTATCGCCATTGCCACAACCTGCGAGCCATACGCAGCCAAGGAGGGCAACCAGAACAAATGCTTTCATGCCCAAACCCTACCAGTGGCCAGCGGAAATTCCAATCACTTCAACCCGGCGACTGTCTCACCATTTCGCGCGCCTGTTTGATGAGTTCCAGGTCCGTCACCAGATCGCCAAAGCGGAACCGTGCCGCCCCGCTCTGCTGTTGCCCCAGCAATTCACCCGGCCCACGAAGCTTCAAATCCGCCTCCGCAATCTTGAAGCCGTCGCTCGTCTCTTCCAGCACTTTCAACCGCGCGCGCGCCTCTGGTCCGTCGGCATTCGATACGAGCACGCAAAATGATTCATGCGCGCCACGCCCGATGCGCCCGCGCAACTGGTGCAACTGCGCCAGTCCAAACTGTTCCGCATTCTCGATCACCATCACCGTGGCATTCGGCACATCTACGCCCACCTCGATGAGCGACGTTGCGAGCAGCACCTGGACTTGATTGGCGCGAAACGCCACCATCACGGCATCCTTCTCGCGCGCGGACAGCCGTCCATGCAACAGCCCGCAGCGAAATGGCGCGAGCGCTTTCTGCACTTTTTCAAACTCCTTCGTGACGGCCTTCACGCTTCCCGCATCCGTTTCTTCGACGCGTGGATAAACCACATAAGCCTGACGCCCCTCGCCCAGTTTTTCTTTCAAGAAGCTCCAGACCTTGGGCAACGCGTCCGCCATCCGCACGAACGTCCGGATGCGACCCCGCCCTGCTGGCATAGCATCAATCGTGGAGACATCCAGATCGCCGTAAAGTGTGAGCCCCAGCGTGCGGGGAATCGGTGTCGCCGTCATCACCAGCAAATGGGGATAACGGCCTTTGCGCACCAGCGACTCACGCTGAGCCGTCCCAAACTTGTGCTGTTCGTCAACGATGACCAGGCCGAGGTCGGGTAATTCGAAGCCAGCGGTGAGTAACGCATGAGTCCCGATGAGGATAGCCGGCGGCAGGCCTTTGCCATCTTCCATCTTCAATCCTCCATTCTCGCCCGTCTTAAAGCTGCCGGTTTGCAATTGCACCTTCACACCTAACGGCTCCAGCCAGTGTTTGAAGTTTTGAAAATGCTGCTCGGCTAAAATCTCCGTTGGGGCCATCAACGCCACGCTGAAACCACTTTCAATGGCCATCAAGGCCGCGCACGCTGCCACCGCCGTCTTGCCGGAGCCGACGTCGCCTTGCAGGAGGCGTCGCATGGGATGCGCGCCGCGCAGGCCCTCCCGGATTTCCCGTAGCACATGCGTCTGGGCATCGGTCAACTTGAAGCCGAGTTGCGCGAGGAATGGTTTGATGAGCCGGTTGTCGCCACCGCAGGGTAATCCCTTCGCGCTCGCCTCAAATTTTCGCCGCCGCGCCAGCACGCCGCGCTGTAGCTCGACAAACTCATCGAACGCCAGTCGACGACGCGCGATTTCCGCATCCTCCAGCTCATTCGGAAAATGCAGCATGCGCACCGCATTTGCTCGCAAAGGCAGGTTTGGAGTTCCGGCTTTAGCCGGATTCCCGCCTCCCGAACCGGCTGAAGCCGGGGCCACAGACGGCTCCGTGATGTCGCGCTCGTGTCTCTCAATCGCCCGCCACACCAACCCGCGCATTACCCGCGCCGTCAGCCCCTCCGTCAGCGGATGAATCGGCACAATACGGTTCACGTGGATAAATTCCTCCTCGTCACCTTCAATCGGTTCGCACTCTGGATGGTCAAACGTGCGTGGGCGTAACGACTCCGCTTTGCCGAATACAAGAAACTCGCGGCCCACCGCGTAATATTCCTCCATCCACGGGTAACCCTGCCACCACCGGCAATGCAGACGCGCGGTGCCGTCCTCCAGAATACACTCGAACATGGAGCGCTCCCCTTTCTTCCACCGCTTGATGCCCGCCGCAACAACCTTGCCGCGCACCGTCGCAGGCTGGCCCATTTGCAATTCGCGAATGGGAAGAAATCGCCTTCTGTCCTCATAACGCTTGGGCCGATGCAGCAACAGATCTTCAACCGTGCGAATCCCCAGCCGCGTTAGTTGCACCGCGCGTTCCGGGCCCACTCCCCAAAGCGAAGTCACCGGTTGCGCAAGTGGCGCGAATGGCGCGACATTCCCCTTTTTAAGGTTCCCCTCCTTTGAGGGGTTAGGGGTGGGTTCGGATTTGGGCGCGGCCACGGCGTGACAATACAAACCCGTTGAATGGCCATCAAGATTACGCGAGCACGAATCAGATTTCGATGAGGGTGATTTCTGGCCGACAGAAAAAGCGGAAGTTCAAGTAGAAGTAGCCGACACCGGAACCGACAAAAAGGGGCCCCGCCGGCGTTTCAAAGCGTCCTACTTCGTATTTGCCAACCCCATAGGGAATGATGATGCCGCCATAAAAGGGAATCCGCACCTGCCCGCCATGCGAATGTCCCGCCAGCATCAAGTCGTAGCGATGCGGCGCAACCTTCTCGCACCAGAGCGGATAATGTGCGAGCAAGATGTTCTTCACGCCCGTTTGTGGTGGCAACATAACCGACGTCTCGCACGTCAGACCATGCAACATCACTCCGGCCACCGGCGCAGCCATGCTCGAATCCGTCAACCACGCCCCACCCGTCGCGGCGAAAGCCTTGGCGATGACCTTGAAATCCGCGTTACTCCAATAGTCGTGATTACCCGGCACGCCGAACAATGGCGCTTTGATTTGCTTCAACAAATCCAGTGTTTCGGAAAGATGGTTCTTCTCCTCGATAAGGTCGCCGGTGAAGCAGACGAACTCCGGCTTCAGCGCATTGATGTTCCCCACGACTGACGCCAGCCATTTGCCGTCACCCTTATGGTGCAGGTCGGTAAAGTGAACGAACCGCGCAACCGGCGCCGCGTCGGTGAAGCGCAGGCGATTCACTTTCAGCCAATACGGCTCCACCCAACCAGCCTCGCCGAAGGCGACCAACGGTGTTCCATACAAGGCCAGCCGCTTGAAGAAACGACGACGATTGATGGGTTTGCGCATGGCCGATGGCCAAAGCTAGCCCCCCCCTGTGCCTGCTACAAGCGCAGCAACTAGATGGAAACGCGGAATTTATTCCGCTCGGAAGCGCGTTCCGACAAACAAACGTTGACCGACGAAGGACCGGGGAACGGAATTAATTCCGCGTTCCGCCGATCAGGCCTTGGCCGTTTTGCGCGCGACGAAATCTTCGAGCGCGGAGAACAATCCCGCCGTGCCCGCGAAATGCCGTTGTCCGGAAGCAGCCACCAAGCCAAAGCCATCGCCGTAGGCCGGCCCGTTGGCAACGCACGCGCTGATCTTTGTTTCGTCCAGCAGCATTTGCGCGGCCGCCAGGGCATCCTCACGCTTTCCCTCGACTTCATACTTCCAGCCGACCACTTGCGACTTCGGAAACCAGTCATGCAACTGGCCGATCAACTTGGGCGTCGGGACGAGTTCCGCAAGCAACGCACCGTCGCGGGTGGAAAACTTGTCCGAAGAAAGCTCCTGCAGTTTGCCCTCCGCATCACGCTTCCAAACTTTGCTGAACATGAAATCGCCGACCGCCGCCGCGTGCAGGACTCCGTTCACAGGATTCTTGGAAAGAGACTTGAGCTTCTCCTGAAGGTCTGCCGTGCTGCTGAAGTTGATCACCTTTTGGGCACGCCGCTGACCGCTCCAAGTGGCTTGCTCGCCTAGCAAGAGCGTGACTTGATGGCCACGTCCGGCAAGGAAGTTGGCCATCTCGGTGCCGGTGCGACCGGTGGAAAAATTGGTGAGCCGCCGAACCATGTCGAGCTTCTCAATCGTGGGACCTGCCGTAACGATAAAATTCATAGGGCGCGCAGAATACGCAAAAACTGCCGCGTGGAAAGATGGAAAGTGTAAACAATTTGATTACCGAACGTTTAATTCAGTAACAGTCCCCCTTCTCATCCGTGAGACTTACGGCTAAGTCACTTAAAGGCGAAATCACCGTCCCTCAAATCACTTTGCGTCCGTCACCTTGACCCTCAATTCCGCTCCATTGCACCGAATTTCGGGCACGTACATCGCCTGGCCGAGCACAGGGAGCGCATGAAATTCGCCGGGCACTTCCGCGCGCATATCATAGCGGATTTCCCACACGCCCTCGGGCAGCTTGTCGATAAACAAGGCCACCTTGCGATCGCGCAACTCCTGATAGACCCAGCGCGTGCGGCTGGTGTAGTCGGAATCGGTGGCCGGAGGCTGCGGCTTGATCGGCGGGCGGGGGGCGATGCGCCGGGCATTGGGCTGAGACGTATTGCGGGTTGCCTCCGTCTTTGGCGCTACGGACGGATCGCTACCACCCGTCGACGTCCCATGTTTGCGCTCCACCGCGCCGGACTTGAGTTCCTTGGCATAGAGCGATTCACCGCTGCGAATCTCCACCGCTTCGAACCCGGCGGGCTTCAAGTCTTCGAACAGCAGATACTCATAATTGTTCTTCCCCTCGATAGTGAGAACCGTCTCAACACGCTCGCCACTCTTCACGGATTCGCCGTCGCGTAACGGCTCCTTGTCATAGACATAACCCTTCAACAACGTGGGCCGGCCGACCAGCTTGAAGTATTCGCGCTTCATAAATATCTCATTGCCCGCTGCCGCGATGGGTTCCTCCAGGCTGAAGAACTGCGCCTCCGCCGCGAAATAAATCGGCCCCTTGCCAGACTTGCGGGCAATCTTAATCTCGTTGCTGTCCTTGACGAGCTTGGTGTCGATCTCAAAGCGGCTCGGCGCATTGAAAACATCCGGGCCGCTAACTTTCTTGGAGGCGACCTTCGTTCCGTTCACCGACACAACGTATTCAAGGTCCGGGGCAATCTCGGCGCTGGCTTTGAGATAATCCGTCATCGCGAGCAGTACGATGGCTGTGTCACGCGTGTTATTCCACTGCGCGCCGCGGCGGTTCTTGATGAGCCAGTTTGCTGTTGGTTCGATGAGCTTGTTGTTGGGATCAATCGCCAGCAACGCCCGCAACGCAAACGCTGTCGCCTCCACGCCGCCATCGGACCAGCGCCAATAAACGCCGTCTTCGCCCCAATGCGCCGTTCCCATGACGCCCGCATTCTCCGGCTTGCCGCCAACCAGAACGGAAGTATCCGGACGATTGTCACGCTTCACGCCATTCTCCAAGTTCTCGATGAGCGTTTTTGCCTCGGCGGCTTTGCCAAAATTATGCGCCGCCAACGCCAGCAGTGAGCGCGTGTAAGCATTGAGCTTCTCGCGGTTCATCCACAGGTTATCGAACGCCTTGGCTTCGAGCTTGGACAAGCCGCTCTCATTCTGCGCCGCCTTGTTGGCTGCGAGTGCATGCAACATGAATGCCTGCATGTCGTAATTTTCCTCCTGCTCCACCAGCGTCTTGTCGAGGAACTCCGCACCACGCCGCGCAATCTCTGGCTTCACCGCCACTCCCGCCTGCTTTGCCAGCGACAACCCCCAGATGACGTAAGCAGTCATCCAATGATCACTCTGCCCCTCCTTCCACCAGCCCCAGCCGCCATCGCCATGTTGGAAATCATATAGTCTATCCAGGCCGGCCTTCGTCATGTCGTTCAGCTTGCCCAGATCCTGTTTGCCCTTGGGGTGAGTGGCCGTGGCGGAATTTGTTTCGATGCCACCGAACACGCGGCCCATCACCTCCTCGGGTTGCAGACCGGCATCTTTGAGTGTCTTCGCCACAATGGTTGCGGGCAAAAAGCGGCTCATCGTCTGCTCGGTGCAGCCGTAAGGATAATCAATCAGGTAAGGCAGCGCATCGAGCATCGTCACCGCAAGGCTTGGCGTCACTTGCACGGTCAGCTTGGTGGAACCTTCCCTGCGCGCCGGCAAATCCAATTTCACCGTTACGTCATCGCCGCGCACTTTGCCGGACTTGGCGATGAACTTCTCGATGCCGTGGTCGTGGGCAACGTAGGTTTTCTCCATGGCATCGGCGAATTTTTCGCCGCGTCCCGTGCCTTTGGCCGAAACTTTGAGCTTAACGTCACCGGGCTTGGTCACCTTGACGTACCACTCAACCCGCACCTCTCCGTTGGCAAAAACGGGTACTGCCGCGCGTTTGGGAATGCTGCTGGAATTTGCAGCCTCCGTAAACGGACCCGTAACTTCACCCAACCCCTCCGTAGCCAAGTCCACCCAAACACCAAACGCCTGCTCCGTGTTATTGTTGACCACCGCCGAAATCGTCACCGTATCACCCACCACAAAAAAACGCGGCGCCTGCAAACGCACGATGAGCGGTTGCTTGGTGCGCGTCGCGGTATCCGCGATGCCAAACTGATTCCCGCCCGTCACCGCGCGGGCCGTGGCTTTCCAGCCCGTGAGCGAATCGGGATATTTCACTTTCACTGTCGCCTTGCCATCTGCGCCTGTGGCGACGTCCGGCTGCCAGAGAATCGTCGAACGGAAATCACTACGCACGACGACAGCGGGCTCTCCACCCCCCGGCGGCTCGCCTGGCATTTCGGCAGCCAGTTTCGCGTTTTCGGCCTTGAGCATCGGCATGGCTGCCGGTGCAGGCGAGTTTACTGGCGCAGTGCCGCCCTGCAAACCTATACCCGCAAATCGCCTACTCCGAGCAGCGCCTAGCGAAGTTCCAAATGTGAACGTTGACCCGTTGCTATCGCCCAGCGCCATGCTCTCAGAATCCTTCCGATCGGCATACCAACGGTCCCCTTCTTCCTCATTCCGCGCCTGCCCGTTCTTCCGCATTTCGTACGCCTCCACTTCGTTTTCATCAATCAACATGTCATCCACGCGCACGAGTTTCACATAGCGGCGCTGATTAAACGTGCTCCCCGTCTGCGTCGTCTGCGGGCGCTTGGTGCCGAAATAGAATTGCCGCGGGTCGCCCGCGTAATCACCCTGGATGTAAAACACCGACTCATCCACGAGACTCAACGCCACTTCCGCTGCGACCGGCTTCCCCTCGTGATCACGCGTCGTGACGGTGAACGAACCTTCCTCACGCGGTTGATACTGCGCGCGGTCTGGCTTCACATCCACGGTCAGGAAATTCTTCATCGGCGGCACCACAACCTGCTTAGAGTCAGTATAAAGTTGTTTACCGCTGACCATCGCCGCGTTGAGGAAAATATTCGGCACATATTGCTCGGCCACAACCACTTCCACTAGTTTTATGGTGCCGTCGAGGCGCAGAAGCTTCACACTGTGCAAATCGTCAGACTCGACCGTAAAGAGCACAAATCGACCATTATCCGGCGTCTGGATCATCACGGGCGCCTTCTGCCCCACACGGAACGTGTCCTTGTCCACGATGATCTCCAACCCGCCCGTGCGATAGCCAAGATCAACGGATTTGTCCGTGCCAACCCAAACAGTCGTCTCCGCCTTGATGGGGTTCGCCACCTGTAATTTCTTCTTCGCAATCTCGTCCTCGCTCGTCCAGGCGACACGGTAATAACCCTCGCGCTCCGGCTTGAAATCAAATTGCGCCACGCCGTTCGTGTCGGTCTTCAGCGTCTTGGTGAGGATGTCGTCATGCTCATAACCACGGAACTTGAGCCGCCAGCCCGGTTCATTGGGCTTGGTCGGAGCCGGCGGCCAGATGGCAATCTTGTTGCGAAGATTCTTGAGTTCATCACCCTTCACTTCACGACCATCAGGCGCAATCCAGATTTCCCACCAATAATCACGCGTCACCTTCACCGTGCCTTCGCAAACGACCGGTTGTTGATTCGCATCCGCCGCCTTGAACTCGACCGACACTTTGTCCTGCGGCTTGTAGAGGCGATGGTCCGCGTCGGCATGCACAAAGTAACGCTGCCGCGTCACGCGCACCGTGCCGTTGCCAACAATCTCGCGCCGACTCGAATCCGTGACCCGCGCCTCGATGCGATATTCCAAATCCTGACCACCGCCTTTGGGTGATTCGAAGCTCAACGTCGCCTTGCCTGCAGCATCAGTCTTGACCGTCTCTCGCTTCACGACATCTCCTCCACCCCACCCGCGCCCACGCCCACGCCCGCCGTTCTGGTCCATGTCCTCGTAGAACCACGGAAAGTCCCGCGGCTGCGGCCAGACCTGCCAGTAAGGATTTTGATTCACAACAATCTCGACGCTGGCGTTCGCCACCGGCCCGCCGAAATAATAATCCGCCTGCACCGTCACCTCGATGGTATCGCCGAGCCGGAAGGTTTTCTTTTTCCCGTCCTCCTCCGGCGTGCTCACGACCACCTTGAACTCCGGCAGCTTGTACTCCTCGAGACGAAACAACGTCGCGCCCCCGATGTTCCTTTTGCGGCCCTCATCCCAAAACGTGACTTGATACTCACCCAGTGGCATCTGCTCGGTCAGTTCCAAGGAACCCCATGCACTGCCGAATGAATTCAACGCTGCCTTGCCTTCCTTCACCTTGGTGCCACGCGGATCATTGATTTGAAACTCAATGGTTTGGTTCGCGGGCGTGGAATAAACTCCGTCAGCATAGCGCCGTGCGATGAACTTCCAACTGACCGTTTCCTTAGGGCGATACGCCGGACGGTCGGTGAACGCATAAATCTTCCACGGCGCACTGGCGCGCCAGTTGTTCCACCACGAGTTGCCGATGCTGAATGCCTGTTTGTCTTTGAGGACTGCGCTGGCAAACAACTCCACACCGGCGTTCTCACGCTTCTCCATGTCAAATACCGCGAGCCCATCCGCATCCGTTTCCTTGGACTGCTCGCGCGTGTTCCATTTGCCATTCGCAGACCAACGCTGGCGCAAAATTACTTTCGCGTTCGCCAGCGGCGCACCGCTCACCGCATCACAGAAATAAACCAGCGCCTGTTTGCCCGAACTTTTCAGCACCAACGCGGCATCGGTCACGAGAATCAATTGCCGCGATGTCTTTCCGCCCGCCTTGGCCTCAATCACGTAAGCGCCCGCCGGAAGTTTCTCTTCGAGGCGTACCGTGGCGTTGCCAGGCCGATAATCACCTTTGTCCTCGGCATCGCGCGTCCAGCTCTTCAACTTCTCTCGGGAATCGAGCGAAATGTTTTCCAACCAGTCGCGCCGGTCGTCGCCAAACTTTACATCCCGGTTCAGCTCGACCGGATAGAGCGCGAGTTCAATCTGCTTCACGTTGCGCCAGCCCAACGCGTATTGCATCTCGGATCCGGGCAGGAAGAAGTCGGACACCATCACGTTGAGCTGCGGTCCAGTGATATCCTTTATGGCCTGCTGCGCCTGCTCCCAATAACGGGTCTCACCCTTCTTGAATTCGCTGATGAGACGGCGATAAAGCTCCAGTGCGCGAACATAATCAGGCTCCGCGCGCCAGCTGCCGTCCTTGAGAATCATGAGCCGCCCCGCCCCCCCAATCCACGCTGCATAGTTGAACAAAGCATCATCATACCAATCCATCTTCGCCCCCAATTTGAGCGCGGCTTCAAATTCATCCTGCACGCGCTGGATCTGTTCGGCATCGTTGGCACCACGATTACGCAAAGTCATCGCCAACAAGTAATGGGCGTGCGCGAGGTCTTGTTCCCCTTTCGCTATCTTCACAACGTTTTCGAGGACGCCCACCTCGATGAAGTTGCCGTAGCTGCCATAATAGTAATATGGCTCCGTTCCCGGCGGCTTCGCCATGCGCCAGACAATGGCGAGGTAACGTTCGCGCGCCAGTTCAACATCCCGCGCTCCCGCCCACCAATCCAGTGCCAGCTGGTAATATTGCCACGCCTGGTACCAGTTGCGGTTCACATTGCGTTGCCAGTGAAAATCCCCGAGCGACTCCTGCACCTCCACCCAGACCCGGTCGCGGTCTTCGACCCGCGTCACGTCGCGCACCATCTTCTCCAACTCGCCGCGCGCCTGTTCGAGCTTTGTATCGTCGGCGGTTTGTGTGGAAGCCGCCGCGCGCCATTGGGTGTCGTAGTTACGGAACCAGACCCAACGTGCGTCGTTCGAGGAGATGTTCGACATCTCCACCGCGCGCGCATACAGCTCATGCGCCTTGCTGAAAGATTTCTCGGCGTAAAACTTCTCGGCGTCGGCCTTGAGTGCCGAATAATCTTGTGGCGATTCAGCGCCGAATACTTGGGCGGCGATAAAAATCGCGAGCAGGAGGGGATAACGCATAATGTGAATCAGGAAATCATTTACCGGGGCGGTTGGTGGATGGAGGTGGCGGCGGCGCTATCTTCCCCATAAGCATCACCGGCTGGATGATACCGAGCTTCAACTTGGCATCGTAAATCCATCCGTCAATCTTTTGGGCCAGCGGACCGCGCGGCGCGTAGCGACGCTGATTTCCACCGGTCGCGAAGGCCGTAACGAAAATGGTCATGGCGGCAAATCCGGCGGCGCAGAATTTTAACACCAGGCCCCGGCGCCGGCGCTGCCCCTCGGGGCAATTGCCGGTCAACATCCGGCCATCCCGGCGTTGGTGGAAGCGCCCGCAGAACTTGCCTTCCTTCTCACGCACGAGTTGTTCCGCCTCTGTACGGCTCATCGCAGAGAGATTGAAAACATGTTTTTGGCAATGCCGGCAGAAACGCGCGCGGTCGTTACCCGCCATGTCTTCCCAACGCGCATTGCACGGTGAAGCGATGCGCACCTGGCCGAGAATAGAGTCGCTATTCATATCAGGAAGTTGGACGGAACATTGGCCAAAATGCTCCCGACCGCAACTGTCGGTTTCATTGGAGCGCCGAGCACCGCCTCGGCAAGTTCGAACGGAAGGCGGGCCTCCACCTCGGCACGTAGGACGTTCGGGAATCCAGCCGCTCGCATTTAGAGAGCGGTGGCCAACGATTCTCCCTCTACCCTTCGGAAGGGGAGAGGGCTGGGGTGAGGGGCTTCCCATGGCTGCTCCCCACGCTCCCATTCCAAACCACCCCGCCGGCCAACTCATGGGGAGGGTGAATGCGTGGCGTAGTATTGATTTGTCGTTTTGGCAGTGCTCGAAGCCCCCTCAGGCAGGCGGCCCACCAAAATGCGCCTTCCATGAATCATACGCCGCCTGATCCGCCAACATTGCGTCCAAAGCCGCCGCGAGCGGTTCAATCCGTGCCAATCCTGATAACACCGCCCGGTCGCCAATGTTGCTCTCGAGGAGGAACGTCGGGCGCTGCGTGACCTGCAAAGCGTGAAATTCCGCGGTGGTCTTTGCCATCCGCGCCGCAACCGCTTTCGATTTTGCGCGGGCCAGCAGTTTGACCTTATTCAGCTTCGCCGTTTTCGCCGCCACGGCCACCGCGACCTCCCAGCGGCCGACTTTCATGCCTTTGAGCATCGCAGCTTCGGCGATGGCCAGACGCACGCGGTCATCAGTGACACCAAAATCCTTCGCCGCCTCAGCCACAAGGTTGGGGACGACATATTCTTTCTGCCCCTCCCACCAACCGGAGTTCAGCATATACGGCGAACGCATTATCGGACCACTACGCCGATAGAACCAATCACACTGCTCGCGCGAAGTCGGATAAGCCTCCCCCGGCATCTGCGCGATTTTCCAATCAAACTCGGCCTGCCCGGCATAGCGCCGCTTGAGTTCCGCCCACGCAGGCTCAGCCCAATGACACCAGGATGAGACGACTTCGAGGTAGTAGGTAATTTTGATGTTCATGACTTGTAGAGAAACTGGTGCCAAAAAACTAAGCGAACGGAAAGCCAAAGATTCAGACCATGAATGGACACGAAGGCGAAGGAATGATCGGCAGAGGAAAGGAGGGAAGATTATTGATTCCTTAAAGCGGCTTGTTCACTAAATTAGTACGATGTCCTTGTTAAAGCATACGCATCCAGAACTAGCAAAGGCTTTAGAGGCTTTCTCCTTTTCCGAAGCAAAGCACATGTTGTTGGAAACCTGCAAGCATGTAGGCGAATCTGTCGTAGGATTAGAAGACGAGATTAAATCTGTTTTGCAGCACTCGGGGGCGCCTGCCCCATTGGAGACCACTCGAAGACTAGTGAAGTATTCAGCATGGGCCGACGAACGATATTTTTCATTGAAAGAAAAGGGCATTGATCAAGCTGTGTGGTCAAACTGGTTTGACAAAGCGAGGCTGGCTGACGCTCTTTCAATAAGTCTCTCTCGAGATTCGTTTGAGGGTATTATGGATGGATTTTATGAACTAAGCGTTATCGGAAATGGCGTTGCCGTTATCGCGTTCATTCAGCTTCAAGTGAACTCGAGGTCGCAATCATCCTAGCCCTCTGCTCAAGGAAGGGGAGGAGTATGGTCCGTTTGCATCTGCCCAATGGACAACCACTGTCATCCCCGCCATACAACTATTTTGGCCTTATCATTTCAAACCGGTCGCGCGTGCGGCAATACCAGTTCGGTCCCGCCATGCGCCCGATGATGTGCAACTGGTCTTGGTTCACCCGCAAAGTCTTGGGGTCGATCAACCCCTCGCGCACGTGGAGCCGCTTGATGAGGCCGAGCACCAACCGGTTGTCGCCGATTTGAATCGTGCTGTGCTCAACGCACTCCAGATTTGCTGGCGATTCCGCGATGCGCGGTGGCTTCACAAGCGTGGACGGCAGCGTGGTGAAGCCGGCGTTCTGCAATTCACTCACCCCGTAAGGCAGCGACGCCGCGCATTTATTCATGGCCTCTGCAATGCCTTCATCCACGAGGTTCACTACGAATTCGTGATTGAGCCGAATGTTGCGCGCGGTGTCCTTGGGCGTACCGTCATCGCGATCCGCCGGGGCAAACGCGCAATAGGGCGGACTGGCCCCAAGCACATTGAAGAAACTGAACGGCGCGGCATTCACCACACCATCGGGCCCCAGCGTGGTCACCAGCGCAATCGGACGCGGCGTGACAAGACTGGAGAGAATGGCATAGGCACGATTCGCATGCTCGGCAAGGTCGATTTCCATGCCCTGCTTCTACGATTTGGCGGAACAGGCAGCAAGCGCGATTAGGGCAAAAACCACCCTTCTTTTGCTCCTATACAAAGTACGCGCCAAAACTGGTAAAATGCTCGCAGCTCTTACGCGATCGAAAGACTCCCTCTCCCCTTCGGAAGGGGAGAGGGCCGGGGTGAGGGGTGTTCGGGATTCTACCAGTTTTTATTACACTCCCTGCATAACTAAGGCCATGGTGCCACCCTGCTTATTGCGACCTTCTAAAAATGCAACGGAACAAATTGTGCGTGGTCGACGCTGATCCATCACTTCAACGCCGCCCAGACGCGATGCACGTCATCGTGATCTTCGAACTGCTGAAGAAACTCCCCGACCTCACCGCGTTGCGTGTCGTTCAGTTCCGTGAACTGCTTCGGCACATAGCCGATTTCACTGGTGACCACGGACCAGCCATTTTTCTTGAGCCACTCAGCCACGGTATGAACCGCCGTCCGCTCGCAGATGAACCGCGCGCCACAGGCGCCGTTCGGGATGTCATCATTCTGCTCGTGCGTGAGTGCCTCGACTTCATTCGCGCCCGCCTCGATGGCCGCGCCTTCGCGGTCAGTATTGGCGTCGGGATGATGCGCTTCGACAATGCCCACGTGGTCGAAGAGGAATTTGTTGGCCCCGGCGTTCCCAAGCTGGCCGGTCTTGAACATCGTCCGCATTTCAGGCGCGGTGCGGTTCACGTTGTCGGTGTAAATCTCGATGATGACCGGCACGCCGTGCGGCGTTTTGCCTTCGAAAGTGACGTGCTCCATGATGAGCTTTTCGTCGCCCGTGCCGGAACCCTTCTTGATGGCACGATCAATGACATCCTTCGCGACGCTCTCTTTCTTCGCCTTTTCAACGGCGGTGAAGAGGCGCGCGTTCATGGCGGGGTCGGCTCCGCCTAGTTTGGCGGCCACCATGATTTCGCGGACAAATTTAGCGGTGGTGCGGCCCTTCTTCAGGCCCGCGACCAGTCGTTTAGCATGCAACCATTGACGTCCCATGCCGTAAATTTAGCAAATCCCCGCACGCAGAAACAAGTCGCGAGACAATTAACCCCATCACGTATCAATATTAAATCAACGCTACAAAACTTTGTTACATATGTAACAAAGTTTTGTATGGTTATTTTTCCGATTTTCGGACACGTTTCTCCCCATGAAACCCAAGACCGAGGAACTCCTCTACTTCCTCCTCTGGTCCGCTGAACTGCTCGCACGCCCCACGTTTCGCAATCTGACCGACTCCTACGAAAGCTGGGCCTACCGCAACGGACTCTTTCGGCAAGCCACCACTTTGGAACGTCAACAACTGCTCGAACGCGACACAAGTTCACCTAAGGACCGGCTCTACCGCCTAACTCCGCGCGGACGTTTGCACGCCTTGGGTGGTCGCGACCCCGAAGAGCATTGGGCGCGCTCATGGGACGGTCAATGGCGGCTGATTCTCTTCGACGTACCCGTCGGACAAAACGCCCAACGCGAACGGCTGTGGCGGTATCTGCGTGAAAAAAATTTCGGCTGCCTGCAAAAGAGTGTCTGGATAACAACCAATTCACTGGAGGCGGAACGGCAGATTCTTCGCGACGACAACATCAGTGTGAATTCACTCATCCTGCTGCAAGCACGTCCGTGCGCGGGCGAATCGGACGCTGAAATCGTCACCGGTGCGTGGGACTTTGAGCGTATCAATCGTCGCTATACGAGATATTTGAAAGTGCTGGCCGAGCGTCCGGACGGCGCCTTACGAAGCGAGGCCAGGGCGAAGGCATTGCAGCGCTGGGCCGCGTCCGAGCGCGAGGCGTGGCTGGACGCCGTGGTAAATGATCCATTACTACCCGCTCAGATTCTGCCGCCTGATTACCTGGGGCAACAGGCGTGGCGTACGCGAGTCAAAGTCCTGAAGGATGCCGGCCGCCAGCTTCACACATTCGTCAGCGACTAGCGCGACGGATTTTATGTTGCACCTGCAACATAAAATCCGTTGTGAACTTTTAGCGCTTCCCTCCGGGCCCCGTCGCACCCAAATCGCGCAGCAGCTCCTGATAGTTCGGATCATCCCGCAATAATTCACGCCCCGCTTCCCGCAGTTTGGTCACAGACGTGACCGGTAGAAACAGGCTCGTCGGCAGGTTCAGATAGAACCGCTGCTGTTTGAGGTCGCGGAAATTGGTGAAGCTCAAGAACACCGGATACACCTTCACTTCTTGCGGCAGGTCCAGACGCGACCGCAACACCGCCAGCCCTTCCTTCAGATTATCAATCGAATCGAGCGAGCGCTGGTCCAGCGTGTGGCTCGCCGCCGCCGCCGCCATGGTGAACGAGCCAGGCGGCGATTCGTATCTATCCCAGTTGCGGTCGGGCGAGGCGTAGGCATTCACGATGATGAGCACGATCTTTCGCGCGCGCATGCCCTTGAGTTCATTCCGCCGTTCCGGGCTCAAGGGGATGGACTCTACGTAATCAACGATGGGTTGCAGCCCGATGTTGTCGCTGACGCCGCCGTCCACGAGATGGATGTACGGACGGTTGGTGGAATCCAGATAACTGCTTAAAATCCGCGCCCGCCGGCTGCTCCGGCCCATGTCGCGCTCGAGCGCCGCGCCAATCCAGTCCGGTGCCGTGCAGCCGCATTGGCCCGCAAAATTCTTCAACGTGATGGGCGTGAGCGCACCCGGCACCGCCGAAGACGCCGCGACCGCACTGGCAAGCGGATATTTTGTGACGTCCGAACAGATCAAATCGAAGGAGTGCTGCGTGAAATCAAAACGGGTTCCCGTCGTGATGTCGGTACCGTTGATGACCAGAAACGGGCCGCCGTTCGTTCTCAGTGCATTGAACGTGGCTCGGTGGAAAAGCGTGCGGTCATAAAAATCCGCCATGAGTTCCGAGCGGCCGTAAGTGGATGACCAAAGCGCCGGCCAGTGCAACGGATTCAAGGTCTGCCAGATAAGCGAACTTTGCACGTTGCGGCTGAGGAAGGCTGGTTCGAGCACATCAAACACACGCTCGCCATAGAGTCCATACGCCGCCGCCGTCACGCTGCCGCCGGAAACCGAAGAGATGACATCGACCTCCTGGAGCAACGAATGCGAGCCATCACCCGGCAGCTTCGTGGCCCTCAATTCCTCCAGCACGCCATACGCAAACGCCGCCGCCCGCGTGCCGCCGCCGGAAAACGCCAATGCAAACAGGATGTCATCCGACTGATTTGTCCGCCCGTCTGGATGAAAATAATAGCCCGCCGAAGCATCCACCTTCACCAATGGTTGATTCCGCCGGCGATGCGCGCAGCCACAGGCCAGCAGCAGCAACGCAACGCACAACCAACTGATGGGAAAACCCCGGAAGATTTTCGAATCTGTCACCCGCGCAGTAAGCCGGGACAGCCTGTCAAATGCAACTCCTCACGATGAAAAGCAGGCCGCAACCGATACTCTAAGGCTCAAGCTCGAGTCGCAGGCACACGGCTTCACGGTCATTGCGCACCAGCAACAAATCACCCGCCAACGCGATGGGATTCCACGTCTTCGAGTCCAACACACGAATTCGCCCCAGCTCATTCGGTGCCTCTGGCGTCGGGTGCAAAAGCACGAGTTCGCCCGCTTCCGCCATCAGCAGATACAAATCACCGACGAGCAATCCCTGTCCGTGTCCATACCGTCCTTCCTTCCACTTCTGCGAACCGTCCTTCAAATCCACACACGCGAACATGCCGTCGTCGAGGCCGAACAGGCAGCCATCGCGGGTAAACATATGAGCGAACTTCGCCTTCATGCGGATGGATTTCCAGACCAGCTCGGCGGCCAGCGTGCCGTTGGCCTTGCGCGAAAGCTCCAGCAGCTCCGCGCCCACGCCATAGCCGCTCGAAAACAAAATACGATTGGTGCCCACCACCAGCGGCGCAGCGCACACGACATTCCCATTGCCCCAGGGCCGTTGCCACCACGTCGCGCCCGTTTTGGGATCGTGGCCGGAAATGGATCCGTCATTGAAAGCGAGCACTTGTGGCGCCTCCGCCAAGGTTGCAAACAACGGCGTTGAATAGCTCGGCCCGGTTCCTCCCTTCCAAACCGGCGTACCGTCGTTTGCTCGAAACGCGAACAGCGAATGACTGCCGCCCTCCCCGCCGTGAACCACGACCAAGTCATCCACGATAAGCGGCGAACTGCTCGCTCCCCACTGCGGCACTTTACCAGCCGACTCTTTCACGACATCGCGCGCCCAAACGAGTTGACCGCTCGCGAGGTCAAGACAGTTCAAGATTCCCGTCGCCCCGAGGGTGAAAACCCGGTTGCTCACAACCGTGGGCGTCGCGCGCGGGCCCTCGCCGGCAATGGTAGTGTGATAATGCGCCGGGTCTGAATGGACCCAGAGTTCTTCGCCGGTCTTCAATGAACGTGAGACCACACATTCATCTTCTCCACGCTGCTCCTGCGTCAGGCAAACATCGCCCACCATGACAAACCCGGACCAGGCCGCGCCGACGGGTTTACGCCAGACGACTTGCGGTGGATTGGCCGCCCAGTTCGTCCCGAGCCGTGGACCGGGCAAGACCCCGTCACGATTCGGGCCGTAGAACTGGGGGAAGCCGGCGGTGGTTGATGAATCGATGAGTTGAGATATTGAAGCCGAATTTTTCCCCGCACCTGCCGGAGCGACGGTGGCCAGTTCGCGACTGCCCCAGCGGAATTCCAAGATTGGGGCCATGTCGCCGCTCATGCCACGCAGGCGAAACAGCGACGCTCCGACAATCGCCGCCCCCACCAACCCGAACGTGATACTCAATCGCAACCGCTTCGGCGCCCGCGACAAGAACGTCCACCAGATCAACAACACAATCCCCGTAACGATGAGGATTTCATATGAAGTCAGGTTGCGCTTCTGAAACGGCCAGTCACTTTGAAACCTTACCCAAAGGATGGCCGCAAGGCCCGACAGCGCAAGACACGCCCCCAGCCACCATCGGATGGGACGGCGCGGTTGGTTTTCAAGATTTGCCATGTCGGGACCGGTTAATAGTCGGACCATTCTCCCGTTTGAAGTCCCGGTTAAAGCGGCCCCATTCGCGTTTTACTCAATCGACCGAAATGACAGCACCTGCACATCACGCGGGCTGTTGCGCACCAGGATGGCGATGAACTTGCGGGGCGGAGATCCTTTGACCTCGGCGGTGATATGGGCTTCGAAGGTGCGGCTGCGCACGTCGGTGTATGCCCTGATTTTTTCCATCACCTGCGGCGGGATTCCCGCGTTGACCGCCTCCCCCGGATTATTTAGCGGGATGGGCGTGACCCCATCCGGCCCCATGCGCAGACGGATGATTTGCTCCGCAACGCGCTCATCAACACCGGGAATCAACTGCAATACCGCCGCGGAAGCCGTGTTGATGTTGATTTTTCCAGTGGAGATCGGCGTGAACAGATCGATCAGGCCAACGGGATAGATCGGTACATCGGCTTTGAAACCGAGACGCGAATGGGAATCTTTTTGGACCCGGCTTGGGACCTGGCCCTGCGCGCTCGGGCCCCAATACAATTCGGGATAATCGTTGATTCCCTTGACGAGCAGCAGTTCGGACATGTCATCGATCGGCCCATTCTTGGCTTCAAACGGCGGGTCGTAAGTCTGGTAGTAATCCGATTCCGCGCCGTCGATGCGCGTGGCGTTGTCCGGGTCGATCCAGTCACGGATGGAGTTGACGATGGTCGGGTATTGGCCGGCATCCACTCCCATCTCGAGCAGCGCCTGCTCTAATATCGTGTCGTCGGCCATGTTGATGTTGGCCTTCCGTTCAAGATCGATCATCGGCTCGACCGTCACTGAGCCGTTGCCCAGCGGGATGTTCTTCATGGAAAAACCCATGAGGGGCGAATTGGAAAGTGCCACGCTCCCCGGACCTCCCGCCCAAAAGCTTTCCAGCGAATCCACGCCGCCCGCCTGCGCCTCCAGTGCGAGCACATACTTCGCCACCTCCGCACCCGAACGTCCCATCCATTCGAGTTCCGCCTCGTTGTTTGAATTGATCGCGAGCTTTCCTTCGACCTTCATCGAATATGCATACATCCCCGCCAAGATGGAAAGCGACAGCACCGCGATCATCACGATGATCAACGCGATTCCCGATGAGCGCTGGTGTAAGCTGATTTTCATTTCACGGAGGAGGCGGGGGCGGTGGTGGCGGCGGTCCACCGGGGGCTCGACCAGCACCCTGCCAGGCGCCCTGTACTGCAATCGATGCCGGGCTGATGATGCGTGTGTACTCCTCACCCGCGGCGAAAGGATTTTTCGGATTCTCCGTGGTGATGGCCACGCGGATCAGCTTGGGCAACTGGTTGGTTTCGGTCCATTCATCCTTCCAGTCATTCTTGCGCACATCCCAGAATTCCATCTCGAAGGTCTTCACGTTCTTCATGAGCACATACGGGTAATTTCGCTCATCCTCGTCGAACTCCCGCATGATCAGCGACTGGCGAAGCACCAGTTCGCGCCCCCCCTCATTCCCCTGGCGCATCGAAAACTCCAGCCGTCGCACTGGAAATCCGCCGAAACGTCCGTTGCGTGGAAAATCAGTTGGCAGATTCGCGACAAACGAAAGATGTGCGTCCGAACCATTCACCGCATCGAACCAGTAATAGCGCGAATTCGCGGCGAACATGGTCGTGAAGGTGAGCGATTCCTCCAGGCAACGCATCGCTACGCGCGAACGCTGCACTTCGGCCGCTGCTATCTGGCTGGCCTTCATCGCGCCGAGAATCGCCCGCCACGTCGCATAGATCGCCCCCACCACCATTCCCAGGATGGCGATGGCAATCATAACTTCAATCAGTGTGAAGGCGCGACGACGTAAACTTCGGACGTTCATGGCGGCTGCACCCCCAATCGCTTGCTCTTCGAATTGGGACTGTAGAGCAGGATGCCCATCGTCGAATCGGGATCGTGTCCTTGACCCCGGCGGTAAATCTTGAATTCCACCTGCCACAAGCCGTTCGTACCCGCCTCGGACGTTTCCTTCGTCCACGTATATTCGCGATACATCTGCCCGAAATCGCCCGACTCGATTCCCTCTTCCAGCTGATTGGTCAACGTCAATTCTGCCGCCAGCATGCCGGCGTTCGGCCGCGTCGTCCGCAGCATCCGCGCGGTGCGCAAGCCGGAGGATACCAGCGCCAGGATCATGAACGACGCCATGAAGAAGATTGCGATGGCGATCATCACCTCGATCAAGCTGAACGCGCGGATACCGGGCTGCGCACCACAGCCCATCTTGCTTGAAGGTTTGGCGCTTCCCGATTTCATCGCATCATGTCATCACTCGTGGTGATTATCCCGGTGGCGGGCTCCATGCTCAGCTTGCGCCATTCTCCTTTGTCCGAATGCAAGACCAGCGTGAACTCGTCGCACATTCCGTTTGGAGAAAATTTGACAAAGCCTTCCTCTCGGTCGCGAAATTCCATCAGGTTGATGTCCAGCATTTCGATGCTGATGGAATCCGGAAACTTGAATGACAAACTGGCGCCCGGTTTCTGCGAAACTGATCCGGCTTCCGCCGCAAAGGAACGGTCCCGGGGACGGAAAGTGACCTTGACTGGCTTCCCTTGCAATATAGCCGCCCCGCGTGCCGCGGTGCAGGCATCCGTCACGGCCATCACAGACTGCCGCATCGGCTCCTTGCTCATACCGCGATAGATCGGCGGAATCGCCATGGCCATCACGATGGCAAGGATCCCGACCACCAGCATGATCTCCATCAACGTGAACGCCGGCGACGCGCGAAACTTATGGCGGCGCGTCTTCATCCTCTTGCGCCCGCGCCGGCGCTGATGGCTGAAATCAGATTGAACATCGGCAGCAGGATGCTCATCAGCAGGAAACCCACCCCGACGGACATGACGATGATGAGCAACGGTTCGATCAGGTTCGTCATCGCCCGCAGCCCGATCTGCAATTCACCCTCGTAAGTGTCCGCCAGACTGCCCAAGGCGCCGGGCACGTCGCCGGTTTCCTCGCCGATGCGCACGAGATCGACCATTAACTGGGGAAACACTTTGCTGTTCGCCAGCGGCTGGGCCAGCGTCTTGCCGTCCTGCACCTGTTGGCGCGTCTTGGCGATGGCTTCCCGCAGGACGATGTTCGGCATGATCTGTTCGCTGATCTTCAACGCCGTCAGTACGGGCACACCGTTTTGGAGCAGCGTGGACAACGTGCGCGAGAACTGCCCGAACAGGTTCAACTTGACCACCTTTCCAACGATTGGCGCCTTCATCTTCCACTCATCCATCTTGCGCTTGCCCTCCTCCGTGGCCTTGAACCGGAAGAACAGCACGATCGACAGCAGTATCGTCGCGATGAAAATCACCCAGAACCATAGGTTGGTCACCATATGGCTAAAACTCATCAATATCCGCGTCGGCAGCGGCAGCACCATGTTGAACCCCGTGAACATGCTCATGAAACGCGGCAACATGAAGAACATGAAAAACGCCACGATGCACGCGCCCACGACGCACACCATCGCCGGATACATCAACGCGGATTTGAATTTCGACTGCACTTCCGCGAACTGCGTGTAGTGCGTCGCCATACGCCGCAGCACTTCGACCAACGACCCGCTGGATTCACCCGCGCGCACCATGTTCACGTAGAGATCCGAGAAAATCACCGGCTGCTTCGCCATGGCATCGGACAGCCCGCGCCCTTCCATCACTTCCTGCCGTAATTGCGTGCTGACCTCAGAAGGGATGCCTTTCGTCTCCAGGCTCGACATGCTTTTCAGCGCAACCGTGAGGGGCATGCCCGATTTGATGAGATTGGCGAGTTGCTGCGTGAACGTTGCCATCTCCTGCATCGAAGGCTTCCGCTTGCGATTCTTGAAGTTGCGGAGCGCTGGCGGGAGCATCTCCGAAAACGACCGCCGTTCGCCCGCCTGCGAGCCCGCCGCCGCGCCTTTGGACGCTTCAACCGCGACCGGAAAAAGTCCCAGCCGCTCGATCTGCATGAGCGCCGCCGGACGGTCGGTGACCTCCAACACACCCTGCACCAACTCGCCGCTGCGCCTGCGAGCCTTGTAATTGAACTGTGCCATATGCCTAGGATGTCCAAAACCGCCGCGGATGGAAAGTCGCGTCTGCTATGACACTTTTCTCCATTCGGCCGGAAGCCTCCGGCCTGAAACACCACCAGCAATGGAACATCACCCGTCCAATATAGCTAGGAACAGTATTCCAGCAATCAGGGCCCCATCAGCGGGGTGCGACCCACGGTTCCAGATACAGCCCATTGCTCAGTTTTCGATGATCCGATAGAACCGCATGGGGGCGTTGCTGCTAAGGTCGTTGAACCGCAGGCTGCCGTTGGTAAGGGTCAATGCCCCGGGCAACGTGGTCCAGTTGATAAGATTGGTGCTGGCCTGCGCCTCGAACCGGCTCAGATCGCCAGCCGAGATTGTTCCGCCATCGCCATCGCTGGACAAGAACGTGAACGTGCCATCCCCGAGCCGGACTGGCGTTCCGAGGCGCTGCGGCACGCGCACCAGCAGGATGGCGTTGCTGCTCGTCGCACTGCCGAGCGCGTTGGTGACCACAACCCGATAGGTACCCGAATTTGTGCGGGTGACATTCCCCAAGGCGAGCGAGTTGGTGCTTGGGCTGCCGATCGGCGTGGCGTTCTTCTGCCAGATATACGTCAAGGGCGCTGTGCCCGTGGCCGTCACGTCAAACGTCGCCAGTGTACCGCCCACATTCGTCCGGCCGGTTGGCTGTACCGTTATCGCCGGCGGCGTGGGCGCGCATTTGCCGAAGCTGCCGGCCAAGTAGATGGCTGCGATCTCATTGGACGAGAGGGCACGATTGTAAATGGACACTTCATCCACCATCCCGTTGAAGTAATAGACAACGCCGGGCGGATTCGCATTGGCCCCGATGGCCACCGGATAATTATTCTGCGCGATCGACCCCGTTGATGGGAGCGCCGTATCCAGCGTTCCGTCGACGTACAAAAATATGTTCGTTCCGTTATAGACGCCGGCGGCATGGTGCCATTGACCATCATTCACGTTCCGCGTCCCCACGACATCGGCGCTGGTGCCAGTCGCGCTAAACGTGACCGTTTTGGCAAAAGCCGTGGCTTGCAGCCGCCATGCGGTGTTTCCCTTGCACACAATGCCCGCCCAATCGCCATTGTTCCCCGTGTTATTGTTTTTGAACCAGACTTCGAGTGTGAAACGATTGGAGATGGAATCCAGCAAAGCCGAATCCGGGATCGACACGTAACCACTCGAGTTGCTGAACGAGAAGCCCTGCCCTACTTCCCCCGCTCGGTAAGTCACACTGCCCACCACTGAGCCGGGGCTGGTGCCCAGAACATCGCTTGCGTTCCCCTCTCCGCGCCACCACGCCATCATGCCTGAAGCCGGCGGCAGACAATCCTGGGCGATCACGAGCAACAGGGCGGAGGCGCTGTTCGTCGTGCCCGCCGGATTGCTCACCAAGGCGGCATAGCCGCCACTTTGATTAAGCTGCACGTTCGTCAACGACAGCGTCGTATTCGTCGCGCCATTGAGGTTCGTCCCGTTGAACGTCCATTGATAACTCAACGGCCCCGTACCCGTGGCCGCCACCGTGAACGTCGCGAGCGTTCCCACGATATTCGTCCGGCTCACCGGCTGTGTCGTGATCGTCGGCGGCGGGAAGCCGGTAACCGTTAACACAGCAGTGGCACTGTTCGTCGAGCCTCCCGGATTACTCACCGTGACCGCATAGTTGCCGGCCTGGCTGAACTGCACATTGTTCAGGGTCAACGTCGTGTTCGTCTCATTGTTGATGTTCGTCCCGTTGAAGGTCCACTGGTAGTTCAAAGGCGCCGTGCCGGTGGCCGCCACCGTGAACGCCGCCTGTGTTCCCACGGCATTGGTGCGGCTGGTCGGTTGGGTCGTGATCGTCGGCGGCACGGGGGCATAACATTTGCCGAGGCTGCCGGCGAGGTAGATGGCTTCAACATCACTCGCCGAAAGGGCGCGGTTGTATATCGCCACCTCGTCCACCGATCCGTTGAAAAAGTAAATGGCGCCCGACGGTGGATTCGCGTTCGCTCCGATGGCCACCGGGTAACTGTCCGTGGCAATCCGGCCCGTTGAAGGATGGGAGATGTCCAGCGTTCCGTCGATATACAGGAATATGTTGGTGCCGTCATAGACACCGGCGGCATGGTGCCACTGGCCGTCATTCACATTTCGCGTCCCGACGACATCACTGCTGGTGCCCGTCGCGCTGAACGTGATCGTATTGGCGAAAGCCGTAGCCTGCATGCGCCACGCGAAGTTTCCTTTGCACACAATCCCAGCCCAATCACCATTATTCCCTATCACATTGTTTTGGAACCAGAACTCGACCGTGATGCGATTGGTGAGGCTGTTGAACAAAGGCGAATCCGGAATCGAAACATAACTGCCCGAGCCGTTGAACGAGAAGCCTTGTCCGACTGTACCCGCATTGTAAGCCACACTACCCACTGGCGTTCCGCTGCTGACGCCCAAAACGTCGCTGGAATCTCCCTCCCCGCGCCACCATGACACCAAGCCCGACGGCGGCGGCACACAAGTGACCGGGGTCACCGTCAAGATGGCATTCACGCTGTTGGTTGCCCCACCGTAATTAGTCACCGTGACGGCATAGTTACCTGACTGGAATACATCCACGTTGGGCAGCGTCAGCGTGGTATTCGTCGCATCCGTGATGGGCGTCCCATTGAAGGTCCACTGATAACTCAACGGCGGCGTACCCATCGCGGTCACACTAAAGCTGGCCGTCGAGCCCACGAAGTTTGTCCGGCTGACCGGCTGCGCCGTGATGGTGGGCGGCGGTGGCAAGACCACGGTTAATATGGCATCCACGCTGTTGGTCACCCCGCCCGGATTGCTCACCAGAACGGCATAGGCACCCGCGTGGATCGGTTGCACGTTGGAAATCGTCAATGTGGTATTCGTCGCATCGGTGATGCTTCCCCCGTTGAAGGTCCACTGATAACTCAACGGTGGCGCGCCGGTAGCCGTCATACTGAAGGTTGCCACCGTGCCCGCAACATTCGTCCGACTGACCGGCTGGGTTGTGATTGTCGCCGGCGGCGGTATGATGACGGTTAATATCGCATCCACGCTGTTGGTCACTCCGCCCGGATTGCTCACCGTGACGGCGTAGGTACCGGCCTGACCCGGTTGCACGTTGGGAAGCGTCAACGTTGCGTTCGTCTCGTCGGTGATGCCTGTCCCGTTGAAGGTCCATTGATAACTCAAAGGCGACGTACCGCTGGCCGTCACACTAAAAGTTGCCACCGTTCCCGCGACATTGGTCCGGCTGGCGGGCTGGGTGGTGATGACCGGCGGAGTGGGTGTAAAACATTTGCCAAGGCCGCCGGCGAAATAGATGGCCTCGATCTCACTGGCGGAAAGGGCGCGATTATATATCGACGCTTCGTCCACCGATCCGTTGAAGTAATAAACGACGCCGGGTGGATTCGCATTGGCTCCGATGGCCACCGGATAATTGTTCTGCGCGATTGAGCCCGATGACGCGTGGGAACCATCCAGCGTCCCGTCAATATACAAAAATATGTTGGTGCCGTCATAGACGCCGGCGGCATGGTGCCACTGACCATCATTGACGCTTCGCGTCCCAATGAGATCACTGCTGGCGCCCGTCGCACTGAATGTGACCGTATCGGCAAAAGCCGTGGCTTGCAGGCGCCACGCCGTGTTTCCCTTGCACACAATCCCCGCCCAGTCACCATTGTTCCCCACGACATTGTTTCGGAACCAGACTTCGACCGTGAAACGATTGGAGATGGAATCCAGCAAAGCCGAATCCGGAATCGACACATAACCGCTCGAACCGTTGAAGGAAAAGCTCTGCCCCACTTCGCCCGTATCATACCCCACAGTGCCCACCACCGTCCCGGGGCTGTTCCCTACGTTGTCGCCGGCATCCCCGTCGCCACGCCACCACGCCAAAATACCCGACGCCGGCGGCGCGCAGACCGGCGGCGTCACCGTCAAGATGGCGTTGGAACTGTCCACGTGACCGTAAATGTTTGTCACGGTGACGGCATAAGTCCCGGCGTCGCCAAACTGCGCATTGGGTAAAGTAAAAGTGGCATTGGTGGCATCGGAAATATCAGTGCCGTTGAATTTCCATTGATAGCTCAACGGCGTCTTTCCGACCGCGACGACCGAGAAGTGCGCAGTCTGGCCCACGATGATCGACAGATTCGTCGGCTGCGCCACGATGCTCGGCGGGATATCGTCATCGACCACCACGGCCGAATTGGTCCCGTTCAAAAAGCCCGGTGCGCTGGCGATCACGCTGGCGATTTGGTTCCCATCCTGAAGGTTATTGTCTACTGCCGTAAGATTGAAGGTATTGGAAAGCTGGCCCGCCGCGATGGTCACCGTAGACGGCACGCCCAACCGACCGGGAGAGCCCGAAACCAACGATACCAAAAGACTATTCGTCAACGTCCCGGACAGTCTTACAGAACCTGCGCCCGTCAGAACCCCGGCGTTCTCGGCGACATTGGCGGGTAAAGTCAGGGTCAGGTTGGTGGTTTCATTGTCCAAGACCGTAATGACCGCGGTGCCGTCGCCCCAATTTAGTACCTGGGCAGTGACCGTGGCGGTTTGCGTTCCATCGATTTGGGTGTCATCTACCACTGTGACTGAGAAAACCGCCGAGGTTTGTCCTGCAGGCATCACAACGGTGGCCGGCACCAGGATTTCCGTTGGGTCGCTCGAAGTCAGGGCCACGGTAATGTTGGTCGTCGGAGCGGCACTCGCATCCACCCTGCTCAAGTAAGATCCGCCGCCTTCCGTCACACTGGCGGGCACAGATAGAGAAAGCGTGGCCGATTCGTCGTCGAGAACGGTGATGAACGAAGCTGCACTGGTGTAGCCCGCCGCCGCCGCCGTCACTTGGGCCGTTTGGCTGCCATCCAAATCTGGATCGTCCTGAACGGTGAGAAGGAAAACTGCGTTGGACTGGCCCGCCAGGATGGTCACGGTGGCAGGCACGGTTATTTCCGACGTATCGGAGGAATTCAAAGTGACCGTCAAGTTGTTGGTCGGAACCGGGGATGCTGTCACGAATCCACCCCATGAAGTATCGCCTTCGCTGACTTCAGTTGGAACGGTCAGGGTCAGGAACGTCGCGGGCTTTGCATCAATGACCACATTGTCGAGCGCCCAATGGTCAAACGAACTGCCGCTGTGCGCCAGTTGCCGCCAGCGAAACTGCGTGGCGGAACTGCGGGCCGCAACCGGAATGGTCGAAGTGACCGTCGTCCAGGCCTGATAATTTGTCGTGTTATAGGTTCCCAGCAAATTCCAACTGGCGCTGTTATTGGTGGAAGCCTCAAACACGATGCCTTCGCTTGGCACATCCACATTTTCCCACGGATACGTTCCGCTACCCAAGCGGAGTGCAAAAGAGATCGCCCCGCCACCGCCAGTGTTGATGGCGATCGTTGTGGCATGACGCGTCCCTTCATCACCAAACCAAAGCGAATTTGGCGACGATACGAAGCCGCCGAAATTGGTTGCGATCACTGTGCTGCCAACCGTGCCGCCGAAAGACGCCCACTGCGAAAGGTCGATGCCGGGGTCGAAATCATCCGCCATCCCTGACCCAACCACGTTCAAGGTCACCGTGCGCGACTGTCCCACACCGGTGGTTGTATTTGTGAAGTTGATCGTCGCGGCATAGGAACCGCTCGGCAACGAATTGGCGGCCGGAAGCACAGTCACATTGACCGAGGTGCCAACGCCACCCGCTGTTAGTGTGCCGCTCGTCGGAGATACGGAGAACCAGACTGACGTGCTCACCAATGACCAGTTCAAATTCGTAGTGCCAAGGTTCGTCAGCGCAAAGCTCATCACGTTGGGGCTGAACGGGCCCCCAACCGGGCCATTCGCCACGACCCCGGGCATGGGCAGGATGGTCAGGTTGTCCGGCACATCAAATGCCTCATGCACGCCCGTTGTCGTCGAACTCGCCGGGGACGTCGCCGTATACCCCATGCCGCGCTTCGCAAAAGCCGCCCAAATTTCGCTTTGATTCGCGCCACCGTTGTTCACCAGGTCGGCTTGCAAAATGGCATTGCGCGCTTGGAGGAAATTTGGATTGGCGGGCGACAAATTCATGCCATCCGTGACCAGTTGCAGTACGAGTTGATTGCCCGTTGCCCAGCCATGTTTCGTGACCAGCTTCGCCCACGCCTCGCGCAACGTCATGCACCACACTTCGCCCATGTTGTGTACTTCGTTGGCCGTGGTAGGAATGACCGGACTGCGCGGAATCCCGACGTGGGCGCTGGCTTGGGCAGGGTCGATATCCTTGAACGTCAGCGGATTCTTCGTCATGTCCGTGCAGTACGGATAGCGGCGGATGCCGTAGTAATAATTCGTGGTCAATCCGTTGAACAGGTAAGTCGCATATCCTCCCGCAGCATAGGTGCCATTGACGTTGTCACTTGCTTCGCTGAGCAGACATAGCGCGTAAAAGTCCGACCACCCCTCGCCCATGCCACCAGTCTGCAATGCGCTTATTCCTACGCCACCGCCCACCCGCCGGTTGCTCAAACCATGCGTGTATTCGTGCAGCACCACTTCCGCATCAAAATCGCCGTCACGATCCGGCGTCGGCCCGCTAAAAAGATACATCTGCATCCGGCCCGCTGAACCATCCGGCGGCGTGGAGAAATTCGCGTTGTTGAAACCACTACCGTCCTGCGCGTCCGCCTGCACAGCATCGCCGCCGACACCGCCACGCGCAAAGTTGTTGCTCTGGAAATTTCCCGCCGCCTCGGTGAACCCGAGCTGGTACAATTTGTCGTGCATGAAATTGTTCCAATAGAACAACTGCACCACCGCCGCGCTGGAATATGTGTTGGGTGCCTGTGCCAGATCCATCGAGAAATCGAACACCCGCGACGGCAACCCCTGCGGCCGCGGCAGGTCGGCAACATCGTTCGCATTGATATCGGTGTGCGCATCCACGTTGTTGCCCCACGTTTCGTTGCCGCCATCGTTGATCCAACCGTTCGGTGACGCATTGGTGTCCAAGGCCGACAAGGTGATCAGCGAACGGCTCGTCAGCGGGGGTTGAGTGGTCGTAGGCGTTGAATAAGTTGGTGAATTGGGTGAAGGACTGTCGCTGGTATAAACACGGTAGGTCGCGTTGCTGAGGTAAGCCGTTAGGCAACGCCGCACTTGGACTTCTCCCGTCTGGGCGTCCACCAGCACACGAAACATTTCGCCACGCGCACCGCTGGTTACGATCACATCCCAGCACAACCGCAATCGGGTCTGGTCCATCGGTAGCCAGATCAGTTTGGCCTCCGCATTGCCCTTCAACTTGGCCGAATGAAACAACTGTTTCTTTTCCACCCCCGCTGCCTCGTCGCCGGGCTCTGGCACAAGGGCGTCTTCATCGAGTTCTACCTCGATGTTCTTCGCCGCCAGCACCGTGGCCTGACGCGCGGAAATATTCGGCGCGGCCAGAACGGCAGCACGATTGGGCACGCCCAAGTCGGCAGCCGCCACCGGGTCCGGCACAAACTGGCTCGATACATTCACCAATTCCCCATTACGCGTGGTGTGCGAAATAAACGTCGCTTCGAAAAGCGGGATGCCATCCACCTTTTGCTCCCACACCACCGTTCGCATACCGCTATGCTCCGTCACAAATTCCCGCTTGATCAGCTTCCGATCCAACGCCTCCGGCCCGTGCCCGAAAAGTTCCCGATGCTCCTGCACAAACGCCTTGGTGGGGCCGTCCGGGTCAGCCCCCACATATCGCGCCGCCGTCCCGGCCGTCACCGTCTTTCCTCGCCCACCCGCACCCGTCAAAAACTCTCCGTCCGCGGAAATATATTTCGGCGCACGGCTCACTGGGTCAAAGGACACCTCCGCCCTCGGCAGCTCTGTTTTCAGTTGTTTCTCTGCCGCCTGCACCGCATCGGAGGGCGCCTCGTTCGTGCGCCCATCGGTACGACGGTCGAAATTCGCCAATGCCGTTTGGGTCGGCGGCAGAATCGCTTGGACGCCAGCGCAAGGAAGCAGAATGACCACCAAGGTCGACAGCCAGAGACTCCGCTCGATAGATTTGAGTTTCATGAAAATATCTTCTGATAATTACCATCTCACCGCGCCCGACCATGCCGATAGAGCGCGGCTTAAACGACTTCGGGACAGAATCCCCATGCGCCGCTTCCTCCGACTAGTTTGAACAGATTGTCTTACAATGACCTAAATGGCGACAAGTGATTTCCGGCCACTGCGGCGAAATCAAATACGGAACGTCACTAGGAGTCTGCCGGGGTGCTGCGCCACCCGAACGATGACGTTACCGCCTGCACGGCCAGCCCATCTGCCTAGTGTTCAATGATCCGATAGAAACCCATGGGCGCGTTGGTAGTAGCGTCGTAAAACCGGAGGCCGCCATTCGTGATCGTCAAAGCCCCGGGCAACGTGGTCCAGTCGACCAGATTAGTGCTCGCCTGTGCTTCAAACCGGCTCAGATCGCCAGCCGAGAGAATTCCACCATCAGCATCGCTGGACAAGCACGTGAACGTGCCATCCGCGAGTCGGATGGGCGTTCCCAGACGTTGCGGCACACGCACCAACAGGACGGCATTGCTGCTCGTGGCACTGCCGAGCGCATTGGTGACCACAACTCGATAGGTGCCCGAATTAGTCCGGGTAACGTTCGTCAAACTCAGCGATGCACCACCCAAGCCACCGATATTTACATCGTTCTTTTGCCAGAAGTAAGACATGGGAGCAGTGCCCGAGGCACTGACGGAAAATGTGACATTGGCACCACCCAAAACGGCTTGGCCCACCGGCTGTTGGGTGATGTTTGGCGGCGAGGGCGTGTAACATTTACCAAGGGTTCCGGCGCTATAGACGCCCGCTATCTCATTCGACGTCAGGGCGCGACTGTAGAGCGACACTTCATCCACCGACCCGTTGAAAAAGTAGAGGGCATTCGGCGGAACTGACATCGCCCCGATGGCCAACGGAGAAGTATTCGTTCCAATCAAGCCCGTTGCCGGCTTGGAAACATCCAGCGACCCGTCCACATACAAATACATATTCGTGCCGTCATAAACTCCAGCCATATGATGCCATTGTCCATCGCTCACGATTTTCGTTCCTATCAAATTCCCCCCGCTCGTCCCGTCGGCGCTGAAGGTGACTGTCTTCGCATAAGCCGTCGCCATTACGCGCCACGCGGTGCCTCCTTTGCACAGAATCCCCCTCCAATCCGAATTCGTGATCGTTGAATTGCAACGGAACCAGAATTCAACGGTTAGACGACTTCTGAGGGAATTGAGCAGCGGCGAATTCGGGACCGATACATAACCGCTGATACCATTGAAGGAAAAGCCCTGCCCCACTTCACCCGTATTAAAAACCGCACTCCCCACCAATGTCCCCCCGCTCGCGCCCACGCTGTCGCTGGCATCGCCCTCCCCTCGCCACCACGTCACCATGTTCGATAGCGCGCAATCTATTGGCGTAACCGTCAAAACGGCGTTCGAACTCGCCGCCGCCCCCCACGAGTTGGTAACCACCACCGTGTAGCTGCCAGACTGGCCGATTTGTACGTTGGTGAGCGTCAAAGTCGTGTTCGTCGCATTGCTGATGTTCGTTCCGTTGAAAAGCCATTGATAGCCCAACGGTCTCGTGCCTGCGGCGGTCACGCTGAAGCTGGCCAGTGTCCCGACGAAACTCGTCAGGCTCGCTGGCTGCGTCGTGAGCGAGGGGAGCGTGGGCGTAAAGCATTTGCCGAAGCTGCTCGCGACATAGATGGCGTTGATTTCATTCGTGGTCAGCGCGCGGTTGTAGATGCTCGGCTCGTCAATGATGCCTTGGAAAAATCTCGGCTGCACCGACCCCAGCCGTGCCCCGATGTAGAGGTCGCCGGTCGTGCGCACCGTCACGGTGCCAAAGGAAGCTTGGGTCTGCATCACGCCATTAATGAACAATCGCGCGATACCGCTCGCTTTATCATAAGTCAGCGCCACATGCTGCATCGTATTCGATGCAATTGTCCCCGACGCCGTCTGCAGCACGTGGTCAGTGTTGCCATCAAATAGGTCCGCCCCCAGATAAGCATCCGGAAGCGACGGATGCCCCACCCAAAAGTTCAGCCCCGTAAACGAAGCCGATGCGTTGTTCCATTCAAGAATAGGATGCCCATAGGCCGTGCTGAACGGATTGATCCATGCCTCAAGGGTAAAACCGGGCTGCGTCCCCAGATTCAAACCCGCCGATGCCGGAACTCGTACGCGGTCATCAACGCCGTCAAAACTAAAGGCGCTGCTGACCTTCCCCGGAACAAAGCCCGTTCCCCCTTCGAGCACGCCAGCATTCGTACCCAACAAATCTGTTGCATCACCCTCGCCCTGCCACCAACTCACCAAACCGGAGGCCGGTGTCGCGCAAACCACTGGCATGACCGTCAAGACGGCGTTCGAACTCGTCGCTGAACCCCATCGGTTGGTCACTACAACCACGTAGTTCCCAGCCTGACTCGACTGGGTGTTGGTCAAAGTCAGCGTGGCATTGGTCGCCCCGGAAATATTCGTCGTGTTGAACTGCCATTGATAACTCAACGGGGTCTTGCCGCTCGCGGCGGCCACAAAAACGACGGCGTAGCTCACAAATGTCGACTGGCTCCAAGGCTGCGCCAGGAGGGTTGGCGCAAGATCATCATCCACCATCAGGAGTGAATTGGTTCCATTCGAAAAGCCCGGTGTGCTGGCAGTCACACTCGCGCTTTGGTTGCCATCCTGAAGATCGTTGTCCAGAAGCGTGATGTTGAACGTATTGGAAAGCTGGCCCCCCGGGATGGTCACCGTGGACGGAACCGCCAACCGGCCGGGAATGCTCGAGACCAGCGAAACCAGCAGACCATTTGTCAACGTGCCGGAAATTCTTACTGAACCTGCTCCGGTCAAAACGCCCGCATCTTCGGAAACAACAGCCGGCAACGTCACGGTCAGGTTGGTGGGTTCATTATCCACCACCGAGATCAAAGCGTTGGCGCCAGACCAGTTTGGGACATCGGCGGTGAGGGTGACGTTTTGCGTTCTATCCACCCGGTTGTCGTCCACCACCGTGATGAAAAATACTGCCGAGGTTTGGCCAGCCGGAATCACGACCGTGGCGGGGACCAAAATGTCTGCCGGAGCGCTGGCGTTTAAGGCCACCGTGATGTTGGCCGCTGGCGCCGCACTGGCGTCCGCCCAGCCCACATAAGGACCGGCGCCTTCGGCCACGCTTCCAGGCACAGTGAGCGCGAGTGTGGCGAATTCATCGTCGAGCACGGTGATGGACCGTGAAACACTGAAATAACCCGGTGCTGAGGCAATCATCTGGACCGTTTGGCTGCCGTCCAAATCCGCGTCGTCCAAAACTGTAAGCGTGAAGACTGCGTTGGACTGACCGGCCAGGATGGTCACGGTAGGCGGCACCGTCAGCTCTGATGTATCCGGGGAATACAAAGTGACCGTCAAGTCGTTGGTTGGAACCGGCCATGCCGTCACAATACCGCCCCACGGCGCATCACCTTCGCTGACCGAAGCCGGAGTTATCAGGGTCAGAGTAGTCGTCGGTATCGCGCTGATGACCACGTTGTCCAACGCCCAGTTGTCCAGGCCCAGATTGCTGTTGAAGTGGGTCACCTGGCGCCAGCGAAACAGCGTGGCACTGCTGCGCGCGGATGCCGGAATGCTTAAAGCGACCGCTGTCCAAGTGTAAAAATTCGTCGTGTTATAGAGCCCGAGCATGCTCCAACTGGTTCCACTATTGGTAGAAGCCTCAAGCGCGATGCCCTGTATAGGCAGTTCACAAAATTCCCACGGAAAACTTTCCCTGCCATGACGTCCGGTACCAAAGCTGAGCCAAAAGGAGATCGTTCCGCCACCGGTCGTGTTGATGGCAACCGTCGTGGCATAACGGTCCGCATTATCAGCAAACCATAGCGAGCTTGGCGACGACACATAGCCACCGTAATTGGTCGCGCGCACTGTGTCCCCGAGTTTGCCGCCGAAAGCCGACCATTGCGAAAGGTCAATGCCGGGATCGAAATCATCCGCCATGCCGAGCCCGACCACGTTTAATGTCACGGTCTGCAACTGCACCACGCCGCTGGTTTTATTCGTGATTGTAATCGTCGCGACCTGGGAGCCACCTGGCAAAACATTGGCAAGGGGCAGCACAGTCACGGTTACGTCGGTGGCGACATCGCCCGGCGCCAGTGTTCCACTGGTCGGAAACACTGAGAGCCAGGCTGAGGTGTTTGCCAATGACCAGTTCAAACTCGTGCTGCCCACGTTCGTCAGCGAAAAAGTCATCACGGTGGGGCTGAACGGGCCACCCAGTTGGCCATCCGCTGTCACCCCGCCCGTGGGCAGGATGGTCAGGTAGTCTGCTACGTCGAACGCCTCCTGCACGCCCGCTGGGGTCCCACTCCCGGGTGACGTCGCCGAGTATCCCATGCCACGTTTCGCAAAGGCTGCCCATAGTTCATTTTGATTCGCGCCGCCGTTATCCACCTGGTCGGCCTGCAAAATGGCGTCGCGCGCCTCAAGGAAAGTGGGATTAACCGGCGACAGATTCATGCCATCGGTGACAAGTTGCAAGATGAGCTGGTTGCCCGTGGCCCAGCCATGCTTGGTGACTAGATTCGCCCACGCCTCTCGCAGCGTCACGCACCACACTTCGCCAATGTTGTGGACGTCGTCGGCCGTCGTAGGAATGACCGGATTACGCGGAACCCCGGCGTGGGTGCTGGCCTGGGCGGGATCAATGTCCTTGAATGTCAGCGGGTTCTTCGTCATGTCCGTGCAATACGGGTAGCGACGGATGCCGAAATAATAATTCGTGGTCAGTCCGTTGTACAGATAGGTTGCGTATCCGCCCTCGGAATAAACGCCGTTCACGTCGTCACCCGCTTCGCTCAGCAGACACAGGGCATAAAAGTCCGACCACCCCTCTCCCATGCCCGCAGTCTGCCATGCACTGATTCCCAAGCCACCCCCCACCCGTCGGTTGCTTAAACCATGGGTGTATTCGTGAAGTATTATTTCGGCATCCAAGTCGCCATCACGATCCGGCGTCGGGCCGTTAAAAAAATACATCTGCATCCGGGCCTCGTCACCATCGGGCAGGGTGGAAAAATTCGCATTGTTGAAACCACTGCCGTCCTGCGCATCGGCCTTTACAGCATCGTTGCCCAGCCCGCCGCGGCCAAAGTTGTTGCTCTGGAAATTTCCCGCCGCCTCGGTGAAGCCGAGCTGGTAGAGTTTATCGTGCATGAAATTGTTCCAGTAAAACAACTGGACGACCGCCGCGTTGGCATAGGTGCTGGGTGCCTGTGTCAGGTCAATCGGGAAATCGAACACGCGTGACGGTGAGCCCTGCGGTCGCGGCAGATCGGGAGAATTGTTCCTGTCCCAATCAGTGTGCGCGTCCACGTTGTTGCCCAACGTTTCGTTCCCGCCATCGGGAATCCAGCCCTCTGGAGAGGCATTTGTGTCCAAGGCGGACAAGGTGACCAGCGACCGGCTTACCACCGGTGGCTGGTTGGTCGTAGGCGTTGGATCACTTGGCGTAAAGGGCGCCGGACTGTCACTGGCATAAACTCGGTAAGTTGCGTTGCTAAGATACGCCGTCATGCAATGACGCACCTGGACTTCTCCCGTCTGCGCATCCACAAGAATGCGAAACACTTCGCCCCGTTCCCTGCTGGTCAAGATCACATTCCAGCACAATCGCAACTGGTTTTGCCCCATCGGCAGCCAGGTTAGTTTTGCCTCCGTGTTGCCATTCAACTTGGCCGACCGAAACAACTGCTTCTTTTCCGCACCAGCAGCATCGCCTCCCGGCTCTGACACCACCGCATCCTCATCCAGCTCCACCTCGATGTTCTTCGCCGCCAGCACCGCGGCTTGGCGCGCGGAAATATTCGGTGCGGCTTGGACCGCTGCACGATTTGCCGCGCCCGAGTCCGCAGCCGCCACCGGGTCGGGCACAAACTGGCTCGCCACATTCACCAGTTCGCCATTACGTGTCGTATGTGAAATGAATATGGCTTCAAAAACCGGAATGCCGTCCACCTGCTGCTCCCACACCACCGTCTTCAATCCATTGTGGGCCGTCTCGAACTCACGCTTGATCCGGGCTTGATCCAGCGCCTCCGGCCCATGCCCAAACAAATCTCGATGCTCCTGAACAAATGCCTTGGTAGGACCGTACGGGTCTCCAACTGCAAATCGCGCCGCGGTCCCTGCACTCACCGTCTTGCCCCGTCCGCCTGCGGCCGTCAAAAACTCCCCCCCTGTGGAAATATATCTCGGCGCCCGGCTCACTGGGTCAAAGGACACCCGCGCCCTCGGCAGTTCCGTTTTCAGCCGTCTCTCCGCCGCCCGCACCGCATCGGACGGAGTTTCGTTCGTGCGCCCTTCTATACGACGGTCGAAATTCGGCAATGGTGTTTGGGTCGGTGGCAAAATCGCCCGAACGTTCGCGCCGGGAAGCAAAATGGCCGACAAGGTCCAAAGTCCGACAATCCCTTGGAAAGATTTGAACTTCATGACGATACTTTTCTGAGTTATCAATTCATGCGCCCCATCATACCCACGACACCCGGCTGTAGATATGGCTAAGCGCGGTAATTGATAGAGAGGACTATACCCCCACCCTATTCACGTACAATGTGCGTTTGCACGCACAGTCACCAGATCGACCCGTGTATTCGCGCGACATCGTTCTCAACCGATCCCGAATAGCCGCGCTTCGAAGCCCATTTAGGTAAGAATTGTCGGCAGGCGGCTGGCCAGCAATTGCTCATTCGTACTGCCCCGGCGATAGCCTTGAAGATCCAGCGTCACATGCGTGTAACCCGCTTGTTTCAAAGCCTCGGTCACACGCTGCGCGGTGCCATTCGCGAGAAACTTCGGCAACTCCGTCGGGCCGACCTCGATGCGCGCCAAGTGGCCAAGTTTCAATTCATGATGACGCACCCGGACGTCGTAAAACCCGAGATCCCGCAGGACATTCTCCCCCGCTTCAATCATGCTAAGTTTTTCTGGTGTCACCACCTCGCCGTAGGGAATGCGCGAGCTCAAGCACGCCATCTGCGGCTTGTCCGCCGTGGGCAAACCAAGTTGCGCCGACAACTCACGGATCTCCGCCTTGGTCAGACCCGCTTCCTTCAATGGCGCGCGCACTTGAAATTCCGCCGCCGCCTTCGAGCCCGGACGGAAATCCCCCACGTCACTCGCGTTCTCACCGTAAACAATCACCGAGAAATTCTCCGCCTTCGCCAGCGGGACAAGTTCCGTGAACAATTCGTGTTTGCAGAAATAGCAGCGGTTGTTTGGATTCGCGAGGTAGCTGGCGTTGTCGAACTCTTTGGTGTGCACAACGCGTACGGGGAAACCATGCTCACGCGCGATGTTCAAAGCCTCCTCCAATTCCCGCCGCGGCAGGCTCGGAGAATCCGCGATGGCGGCAAGTGAACGCTCGCCCAGGACTTCCCACGCCACCCGCGCGAGGAAGACAGAATCCACCCCGCCGGAATACGCCACGACGCAGGAACCGTATGAACGCAGCAAGCCACGCAACTTTTCTAACTTTTCAACAGACACGCCTGCAATTTGCCATCGCTTCATGGCGTTGTCGAGGCGTGGCTACTTATCGTGGCCCACGAAACCAAGCGGATACGTCGTCCCGTCCGGAAAATAGATATCGGCGATATACTGGCGAATTTTCCCGCCTCGCGCCGGAATAACCGTGATATGAGAATTGCGCAGCCACGTACGCGTGGGATTTGACAACGTCGAAACCTTGGCCAAATCATCCACGGTCAGCTTCAATGGCTGCGCTGCATCCAGTTGGTCGACTTCAAGATGGAGGTTTTCAATCGCCGCGCGCGTCTCGGTAATGAGAATGGATTGCTCCAGTCTTTGGATTGCGCCCACATAAGCCGCACAGGAAAGAGCGCAGATGAATGCCGAGAGCGCCAACGGCAGAAGCCGTCGGACCACCGGCAGAATTCGTTCGCTGGGTGGCATACGGAACAGCCGGTAACTTTGGACCACGGCCAATAGCAGCGTCGGAAAAATCAACCAGAGCACCAGCGTTTCGCCGCCGCGGTCTGAAATTCTGTGCGCAAGCGAATACGGATTTAACTGGAACCGCGCGATGATCATGGTCATCAGCGGGACCGTTACTTGATCCAATTGCTGCGCTGCCCAAAAACCGCCTGCACCCGCAAAGCTTAAAACACACATCACTGGCAGCGTCCATACCGCCGCGCGCACCGTCCCATTAACCGCACAGGCGCACCAGAAAGCGGGGAAGCTCGCAAAAAGCGCCAAAATCCATGGCGCACTCAATCGCAAGAAGGACCAGTCCCACTTAAAATCCGCACCAAAGGGTGAACTCAATAGCATTTGTCCCCCCGCGATCACCAATGAAGGGACGACAAACGCGCAAAACACCCCGGCGCCCAGCGCCATGCTCAGTTTGATGAACCACTGGCGACGCACCGATACGGGCAGCGTCAGGTGCCACGCATGAGTTCCTGAAGTCCGCTCTTCGCCAAGTGACAGGCAGCCCGCCAGCATCACACACAACGGCATATATACGCTGATTGCTAGCACGGGTACTATTTGGCGAAATTCCTTCCAAGTGTCGGTTGGCGGAATGACGCGGATCGTGATGACGATGCAAGCCCAGCAGATGATGAACAGCAATGTGATCGTCCAAAGCGGTTTCAGTAACCGAAGCTCTTTGCGAATAAGATTGGATGTCGCACCAGACTCCCGACAACGGAGCAATTCACCGCCCACCGCCGGCATCATGCGAGGCCCGACCATCATCAAATCATCCCCGGCGATTCCACCCGTGGCCTGAAACTGCTCCAGCTTTCGGCAGCCCAACCATAGCATCAAACCGCAATAACCAAGGCACACGACCGCGCCGAGCCCTTCCGCCACGTGCAAAGCCCCACGTGACGGATTTTCGCCGAAAATGCGCAGGCCCAAGTTTATCGCTATGACACCGATAAAAAACAGCGCGGACTGGCCGATTGCAAGTCCTCCCAGCATTGATCGCGTCAGCAACGTCCAGTAGGTCGCCGAGGACATCGTCGCCAGCAACCACGCGCCAAAGACGACAAGCACCTTCGCTTCCAACTCACTTCGGTCGTACCAACCAATCCAGAAAAATGGCAGTGCGGCCAACACCGCAGCGACCAGCACCACTTGCTTCTCCTTCCAAATCTGCAGGCGCCCCACTGGCTGGCCAAGCAGCAGGGAAATGGTCCGCTGCTGGAATTCACCGCCGAGGGAAAGCGCGGCGAGGAATGCCATCCCGCCAAAAAGAGCGACCCCGCAAAAGAAGGATGAGAGTTCAGTCAAATGATGGACGGCCGCGCTGAACAACGGAAGCAGCGCCCCAACCACAATCAAACACCATGGCCCGAACAACAGCCGGGCTTCCTTTATGATCCTCGGGTTCATCGGCACCTCCTAGGTTTTGAGCGTGGCTACGAAAACTTCCTCCAGCGTCAACGCTTCGGTGGTCAACGACTCCGGACTATGCCGCCGCAATTGTTCCAGCAACGCGGCGCCACCGCCGTTGACAATCAACTCCAGCTCCCGTCCGTCGCGGCGCACGCGCAGAGCCTTATTGAGGTCCAGGTCCGCCGGCGGCTGGCCAAATCGCACGCGGATTTTCTGATAGCGCTCCCGCGCTTGATCGGCATCAAGCGCCAGCACCGCGCGACCTCCATCCATGATCGTGAATTCATCGATCAAGCCTTCGAACTCCGTGATGAGATGCGTCGAGACGAGAATCGTGCGATTCCCGGGATCCCCTTCCTGATACGCGCCAATCACCGTCTCGATGAATTCGCGGCGGACTATCGGATCGAGCCCCGACGTAGGTTCGTCGAGCACAAGCAGGTCAGTCTCCGGACAAATCGCGGAGATCAGCGCTACCTGGGTTCTTTGCCCCTTCGAGAGGCCGCCGGTCTTTTGCGCCGCATTAAGCCGGAAACGCCCCAACAGTTCCGCCTCCGCCTTCCGGTTCCAGTTCTCTCGGAACGATGCGAGATAATCCAGCGTCTCACGGATTGTCATCCACGGATAAAATGCCACCTGGTCCGGCACATAGGCTATCCGGCGTTTCACCTCGACCTCCTGCTTCGCCGGATCAAGCCCGAACACGCGCACGCTCCCCCGCTGCGGTCGCAGCAGGTTCAACAAACATTTCATCGTCGTCGTCTTGCCCGCGCCGTTACGGCCGAAGAGCCCATAACAACGCCCCGGTGCAACCGTGAGGTTGAAACCATTCACCGCTTCGGCACGCCCGTAGGCGTAGCCCAGATTCTCGATTTGGATGGCAGGAGTATTCATGACGGTTTAGTTGTTTTTTTGCCCTTCGTTGGCCCGGCGTTTTTCTTCGATGACATCCAGCCGCTCATTCACAAGTTCGAGGAACTCCGCGCGCGGCACCTGAAAGTGATGCGCCTTTACGACTGCCTGATCGATTTCCTCGGCCAGGAGCTTGCGCCGAACTTCTTTGCGCAACGGCGAATGGTTCGCCTTTAGAAAACAACCTTTGCCCGGCAGCGTCTCGATCACACCCAAGCTCTCCAGCTCTGAATAAGCCTTCGCAATTGTGTTGCGGTTAACGCGCAACTCCTCCGCCAGCGGACGGATGGACGGCAATGGCTCCCCCGGCTGCAGTGCGCCGGACGCCGCCGCCGCCTTCACCTGGTCCACCACTTGGAGATAGACCGGCATGCCAGATTTGAAATTGATTTGAAGAACCATAAACGCCTTCTGTCATATGACACTATGACAGCTGAGGGACAGTGTCAAATGAATTTGGAGAAACATTCAACGTTCAACATTCAACGTCACTTTCCAGCACATTGGGATCCTAAGCTTAGAATTCCACGTGGACAAGTTGTCGC